>LDZT01010181.1_pt1 | contig 16816 bp, 9 predicted proteins | sample 615521 | NCBI WGS metagenome assembly LDZT01 (sample SAMN03408292, study PRJNA278302) | terrestrial metagenome | isolation source: oil reservoir sample SB1 | place: USA: Alaska, North Slope, Schrader Bluff formation | collected 2011-09
TTTAGTAAAGCTATCCCACTCCTGGTTAATGGCAAATTCACTTTCTTCTCCACCCTTTACAGAGACATATATTGGGTCTTTATCTGTAAACCATATAAAGTCGTTCATATTCCTCATCTTGACCCTCACTTTTAATCTCTCTCCAATTGGAATTTCTTCTTCGTATTCTATCTCCTCTATTCTTACTTTGTATTCTAGATTCTCTTCCTCGTATCCTTTCCAATCTACTAAAGCTTCACGAACAGAGTTTGCAAAATCTCCTGTAGATTCTCTTGCAGATATTGTAGAGAGTTGTCCCTCTTTTTGGTTTATTAGGAGATCCACAATGAACAAATCAGAAATTCCCCAGCTTGAAGAGATATCTTCAACCATTTGGTATAGTGAGTCACCTGCCCTATTAGTAAGAGATGTATTGTTGGAAAGGTAGCCTATTGTTACAGCTCCATCTACCTCTTTTAATTGAGGGTTTGCACCTACCCCCCCTTCTGCTCCTTGGTAGATAAGACCACTCTCATCTAGGAGATATGTGTAGGGAATATCTGAAAGGTATAATCTGGTTATGCTGTAATAGTATAGTGACTTAACCCAGGTTGCTGGATCTCTGGACAACTCTTCTGATTCTGTAGTTACCTGAGTGATGTATATCTTTGTCGGATTTGTATATATTGTATCTGTTTTATCTGAGAGAGTTTTGTCAAATTCTTGACTTTCTACTGAGTAATAGGAGAAAGCAAAAACAGTAAGAGGGAATATCATAAAGGTTATTACTGCTACAACCAATTTTGAGAATTTCTTAGGAATATTCATATTGCTTATTCTATCATCTATTTGAAGAGTATTTCCAATTTGTTTACTCTGGGACTATTTACTAATGATTCTCCTGCTTTAGTCTATAAACATAATGTAGTAATCTTCGCTTTGGATCTCTTCCTCAGTTAGGTTTTCTATATCATTGACTGCGTTGCCTATTAGCCTGTTTTTTGTAGTTTGTGAGACGCTTTCATCTACCTTAAGAGCTATTCTAAATTTTTCCTTCTCCCAATCCCAAAGGATTATGTAATCGTCGTTTTCTATTGGGAGATCAAAATACCATGGGTATTTTTCTTCTATTTCTCTTTGCTGCTCACCAACTCGAATCATGTCTTCTACATCTCCTAGCTCTCCCTCTTCAAAATCTATCAGGGGTCTTGTCTTGGCATCTGCATAACCAGATTCTTCTTCTAGTTTTTGCAATCTTTCTCTTTCGAGTTCTAATTCATCCCTCTTGGAATTTCTTTGGATTATGAATATCCAAATCCCAATTGTAATTACAACGATAATCCCTATAAGTATGTACATTAATCTTTTCTTATTTTTTATTTTTATCTTCTTTAACATAATATCATTATAACTGAGTTTATCTGTACCTACCAAATCCTAAGGTATATAAACCTGCTTGCCTTCCGACACTGCCATCCGCATTTACGGTTAGTGTAATACTTGGTCTACTTGTGTTGGCCTCATATGTTTTTATAGTAGTTCCTGAGACAGAAGCAACAATTCCAACATGTGCAGCTGCAGTTCCATAACCAGGGTCACTCGGAGCCAACCAAGTATAGAAGATTACATCCCCTGGAGAGATTCCTTTAACTACTCCTGGGCCATTACATACAAAGTCATATCCATTTCCATAACTAATAAACTGGGACAATTGCGTTCTGGAATTGAATGCGTTAAAGACCGAGCTTGCTCCTGGAACACCTCCTCCCACATATGAATCATGGGTAAGCCATGTACACCAGTAGAGAGAAAATATATCTTGAGAGAGGTAATCTTCATCATCTCTGTTATTAATAAACTTGTCCTGATTCCATTTCAGTCTTCCTCCGTTGTGGGAGTATTCATTTGGCATACCAGATAGAGGCCTATTAAAGTAATTCCAGTGTCCCTGTCCAAGAGAACTAGAAGCCGTTATTGTTCTTGCAACATTTACTATCTTACTTCCGTATGGGTTGTTTGAGGTATCTCCTGTATATTTTGGAAGGCTTTGGCATTGACTTCCAGAAACAACTCCTCCTGTGCCACCACCACCTCCAGCACCTCCACCACCACCTCCTCCTCCACTACACATCAGGCTTGATTGATGTGCAAGGATTGCAGTTGTTAAAACCCCTGGCCTCTGGAAAAGTGGGTACTTTCTTGTGTTGTTGTCTGTAACTGCGGGATTACAACCATTGCTCCCAGCAAAACAGGAATTCATCGCATCCTCAATAAAGCCATCTGGAGGTGGTTTTAACATAACTTCCTGATAACGTGAGGCCATAGCAGTTGCATCGGCATCTGTCGCTTCCCTATTACATGTATATTCGACCGTATCCTTACAGTAAATTAGATCCATATTTGTATGTTGTGGTGAAATCCAATTTACTGGGTAGATATGATCAAAACCATACTCGGCAGGACATCTCCCAGAATCTCTCCATCTAGTTGGTCTTGGGGCCCCTGTCATTGGGCTTGTAGAACAGTTTGCATTTCCAGGACCATTATAATTAGCAAGTCCAACAACTAATTTCTCATACGTCAATTGCACGCTATCTGCTGGGACTCCTGCCATTCCCATCTTGCCTTTGAGATGTTCCATCGCCCCTATTGCATCAGTCAACAAATCAGTTTTCAGGAAGTCACCATCAAAAAGAGAACGACCAGGATCCATCCCTCCCTCCATATAATGGATACCCATAATAATCTCACACGGAATTCCTGTCTCCTCACTTGCTTTGGCATATACATCCGCCAATTCTGGAGTTAATCTGGTTTGAATGTAAGTATTAAAATAATCTCTGGCTTGACTAGGTATGCCACTATAGCTTGGTAGACCCTGAACTTTAGAAAAAGCTTCACCGTCACAACAGACTAGTTCATCTTCTATAGGGGTGAGGCCTAAATCTCTGTATGCCTCACACATTACTATTTCATTTGGAGCTACATGTGCAAATTTACCAAATGTCATCAAGTATATACTTCCAAAAAGAAGGACTATAAGTCCAAAACCGCCTACTATAACAAGAAGGACTGTATTAACACCAAATTTTAGAACTGGTTTTGCTACTTTCATTACGACTTCCGTAGAGACCCATGTTAATGCAGTCACTATTGCATTACCTACTGGGCCAGCAATGGAGAAACCCACTGCCTGCAATGCTGCTGTCGTCACCCCCCTTACAAGAGCCCTAAACCCACCATTTACCATCCAAGCCTCTATTGCTTCTTTTCCAAACTTTTGTATGAAAGCAACTTTAAGAAGCCTGTTCCCAATAACTTCCTTTATTTCACCCCCCAATCTTTTCTCTATCATCTCCTCAAGCTTTTTTGTGACTGCGTCTTTAGCCCTTGATATTGCAGAGAAATTGTATGCAAGTTTATTCCATCTCTCTTGCTTTCCTATGAATTTTTCCATCTTCTTTAAAAGATCTGGCGCTATTGAACCAGTTAAAGTACTTAAGTAAGCCTCTCCATTCCCATTAAGAATCTCCTCCATGAATTTGTTCATGTCAAAACCAGCAATACTCTTCTCCAAAACATCCTGCATCTCTTTCTTAAAGGCCTTTTCTATAACACTTGCCCTGTAGGCAAAAGCCTCTCCATTCCCAAGACTTTTAACCAAAGTTACGGGGGAGAGATAATATAATGGGGCCATCGCATCATAATATGATTGTTGGAACTTATTACTTCCTTCCTTGGCTCCTAAGAATTTAACTGTACCCTTCGCCCTTGTCTTTCCTCTTAACCCTACATTTGTAGTAAAAGTTCTTTCGAATTGCTTAGCAGGTTGCAACCATCTTATCTGGTTTCTATTGTCATTAAAGAAATCTCCAGTAATAATGTTAGGGAGAAGATTACCATCTATAAAAAGCTCCTTAGCTGTATTCCAATGTCCTTCAAATGTCCCCAAGTTACTGGCAAGTTCATAACGCTGTGCCATATTGTAGTCACTACGTAACTCACTAATTCTTTTTCTGTGCTTATCTATAGCGCTTTGGGGAGCTCCTTGCTTCTTAAGATCTCGTATTTGATCTTGATGAAATTTCATCGCTTTCTTAGATCTCTCCATTGTTTTCCTCACTTCTCCAATCGAAGCTATATTGTCAACAAATCTCGAGGCCGAAAGATAATCTCGTTTCTTTTGAGGATCTGTCTCCAAACGAGCCTTATTCCGAATGTTTTCTGCTTCTAAGAAGGAGTATAATTCATTAGAATTCTTTCCTGAGAATATCTTGGCCCGTTCTTGTTGAGTACCTCCTTGGTAAGCACTTTCCGCCTCTTTGTATAACTTGAAAAGTTTTTCTCCTTTATCCTTTCCATATCTAGCAATTAATCTTCCCTTATTCACAGAAGAAGAACCACTAGAGAAATGGCTCTCCATTAACTTATCGGCCCTTGTCATCATGTCGCGACTAAATTCATGTGGCCTCCCAACTCCCGTTAACGCCCTTCTAGTTTCATAATCAAGTCCCTTCTTAGCAGCCCAACTCCCGGCAACAACTCCTCTCATAGCCTCCCCCGCAGCTGCCATTCTCTGAGATTTTCTAATTGCTTCTGCCGTCTTAAATTGGGAATCTATATACCCACTTGGATCTCTTAACATCTTCCCAATATTCTTGAGCCTAAATCTGATCTGCCCACCACGTTGATCTAAATCTATTTTTGCTAAATCGATATCTACAAAATCTTGAAAAGCATTCAGGGTATTCTCATTAACAAACATTGCAGGGTTCTCTACCGCTGCAGCTAATGCATCTACTATCTCAGTGGTACCATCAATCCCTGTAACTTTGAGGGGCTTAGATTTGTTCGGAGGTTTTTGAGACTCCGCAAATATGAAGTCAAAAATTGACCCTAAAGCATCTTCATACTGTTCTTGCTTCTTTTGAGGCATAGAGTTCTAAGTTTTAACTATTTTCCAAACATTCCTCCAACTAATGGGATCTTACTTAACCCCTGTTGGATAGCTCCTGCAGCATCAGCTCCACCCTTAGAGGCAGTTGGCGGAATGATAGCTTTAGTAAATGCTGGAGCCTGTGCAGCAACAAATATTGCGATTATTTTAGCAAGAGCTAGCATAAGAGGACCTATTTTGTCAGCAAATTCTGCCCCTTCAAATACAGTTTCTGGGAAAGTAAAGGTAACCCTATTTTGTTTCTCAACCAAGAAGTATGGAAGATTCACTATAGCATAGGCCAAAGGAAACACTAGAGCATTTCTCAACATTGACTTAAATATGTTCATTGTCATAGCTTCATTCCCGGGAATTGATCCTGCCATTATAGCTAGGGGTGAAATTATCACATTGACAAGAAGTGAGAAATAGGTCTTTACCAATGTAAACCATAATTTAATTGCACCAAAAACGACTATACCAACGACAATTAAAGCAAGAGCCAACATTATTATTCCTGCAGGTCCTAGAGCGTGAATAATCATCAAAACAATACCCGCGATTCCTAAACCACCTACAGTAAGACCTCCCCCAAGACCCAATGTCCCAACTAGTAGCTTGAAGATGTTATGTATTTGAATATCTGATTCTAATATACCTGCGACAACTCTCATAAGAATCCCTGAGATATCTAGTATTAAACCAGCGATAGCAAAACTAAAAGTAACTAAGACTAATCCGACCACTACCTTCGGAATAGCATTCCCAATGGTGACAACTGTTTGCCCACCAACTTTACTCCTAAACATAATCATGAATCCAACTATTATCATTACTAAAACAAATCCTATATAGGCAATATTTCTTGTAACAGACCACAAACTGTCAATATTGGTCTCCATTAAGTCATCATATCCAGAAGCATATACAGATTGCTTCTCCTTATATCCTGGAACCCACTCTTCTGACAGGTGCGCCACGACATCTATCCTTGGCTGTGATTCGAACATTGCTGTAACACCATTCTCTACTGTTCCAACAAGACCCAACCGCATACCCTCTGGAAGGTCTGGATTTGCTGCCATCTCCCGCCCTCCTACTGTACACTGAGGACAAATGGTACTTAGTAGGAAGTCTGCTATACCAGTAAAAAATTTAGACACTAACTGAGAAATACTCTCCCCAACTGCACCAGTTATATCTTGAACCCCCTTTTTGATGCTTCCCCATAAGCCAGTTTGATTGTCGATTGGTTCGGGTTCTTCAACTGTAGTAGTTTCCTCTTCTTGAGCCCGAACAGAAATTGTTGGTTTCAATGCAAAGCTGAATGTAGATAAAGCAACTAGAAGGATACCTAATAAAGGAAGAATGTACTTTTTCATTTTATTTTAATATTTTTATTTTAATTAATATCATCTCTAATCTAAACCGTAGAAGTCGGCTGATAATTCCATAGCCTGCATTACCAAGTCCCAGTATACCTCAAAACTAGAAGGAAATTCTTCCTCATTGGGAGCTTCATTAACCTTTTGTAATTTATAATCCAAGAGATATGGAGAAACATCCCATAAGCACGTTACCCCAACATTTCTGGTTGAGCTTCCTGTGCTAACGTTAGCCATACATGGTGTTCCAATAAAAAACATCAAGCTATCCTCCGAGCTTCCTCCTTCAATGACTTTGGAGTCAGCTTCACTAGGACTAAGTCCAGATTTATAGGAATTAGTCAAATAAGCGTTCGCACATAGTTCGTCTTCACATATATATGGATCCCCAAATATAGGGGTCATCTGGACACCTAACTGCATACTTCCAGTACAATTCTCCGAAGGGTCTACAATAGTACAAACCTCTTCACCTTGATCATTTGTGACACAAACTTCCTTTGAATCATTACAATTTTCCCACTCCCCTCGGTTAAAAACCTTAGAAAAAGTTCCTTCTATCCTGCCTAGTACTGTGCTAGGGAGATCGAAGCAAGCTGATACATTTCCAAAAGCCATCATCTGGTAATCTTCTCCTCGTGCCAAACATTGATCCAAATTCGGAATTTCGTAATTGTCTCCCCCTGGAGCTTGTTGTCTTAACCAACCTCCTCCTATAGAACCCTGCCTATTCGGAGAGCCTGGGTTATAATCCGAGTTACTTACCTCAGGTTCTTCACAAGCACATTTGGCATCGTTAACATTCATTACCCCATACTTCCCATCATCTGTCTCGTCTGTTGCAAGAGTCCCATCTGTTCCAGCAGCGTCCACATTAGCACTAACCTCATAATCCTCCCTTACAGTTTCCTCTAAAAATTCTGAGGCTTCGTCCGTTTCCATTGGAGAGTATGTTTTTAAAGTATAGTTCTTGTCTATTATCTGCCCATTTGAAGGATAATTAGGACTTTCTAAACTTGCTTCTCTATTACTATTCTTTATAACAAATTGACCTAAGAAAAAAGCTAGAGGGTAAGTAACATGAGTAAGTTCAATATCGGTTACGGCAGAAGCATTAACTTGGCTATTTCCTCGTATCCAGTCTAAAATCGTTTGCCCAGTACTCCTCTCATCTAAATTCACGGGAGTTCCACCTGTCCCACATAACTTACTAACAGATTCTAAACCCTGTGCAGGATCATAGGCATTACAAGTCGGGAAATTTAAAACAAAATTCCACACATCACTCCAATCCTTAACTTCTCCAGTAACATCTACTGTATACTCCTCTCCCAACATTGCTATAGCTACTTGTGGATCTTCTGGTATTATCTTCTCCTCAACTTCTCCAGGACAGTTAGAACATTCTTGCTGAGGCTCAGACAAATTCTCTTCAACAGGAGTTTGAATACTTTCATTTCCAAATGTAACTTTCTCCCCAATGTTAATAAAGGCATAACCGACTAAAATCAGCGATATTAAAACTAGTCCTGCCTTGTTATTTCTCTTATTTTTCCTCATTGTATACTGTCTTTCATATTACCTTTTTTGTTTTTCTTTGTCATCCTGAGAATCGAAAATATTCCCATTATTACTACGAGGCTAGGAAGTATTATGAAATATGTGAGTGTTGAATCAAAAAGACCTGTCTCAGGAGTTTGGGTCCCACCATCCACCTCATACGACTCTTCAATGTTATCTACCCCATCAAAATCCATTGGATCCCCTGTACTATAACCAAGAACTCCGTAATTGTCTAAGAGTCCTACTTTCCCTTTAGGTGCTGTCTGAGACTCGTTGACTACTATCCTAACATCTCTCTCCCCAACCCCCTGGGTGCCTTCCTCATGGGAATCTGTTGGAAATGTTGTGACTACATCTAACTTAAGGACATCTCCAGATGTGTATTCAAAATAGGAAGTACCATCACTATTTCGAATGTCCGCAATAGATAATATCCACCGAGCATTGTCATCCACTATGGTTGCCATTTCTGAGCTTCTTCCCTCTGTCCCTGCCCCATCTCCATCTTCTACATAGGCGATAACTACAGCTTCCCCATGATCTGGAAGACCATCAATATCTCCACTCGCAGAATCAAAAGGAGGGGGTGAAGATAAGGTAGGGCCAGTTGTTACGGAATATTTGCTCCTATTATTATCATATATCTCATTTCCAGATACTATCTCAAAGAAATATTCGGTCTCTGGAAGAAGTCTTGAGGTTGAGGCCATATGAACATAGTACTCTCCCTTAGAAGAAACACTATCTCTTTCATCTACAGCTTCAGAACTTAGACTTGAAGAGGATGTCCCATATTTTATATATCCCTCTTCCCTCTCCTCGGAAATCCATACTACACTAAAACCAGTATCTGTCTGGTTAACTATTCTTACACTATCTTCTCCAGTTGGTGAGCTTACGGTGCTACCAGAGGGAAGGATATCTGTCCATGTCACATCTTGAGCTAATTGGTAATCTCTTTCAAAACCTTCTTGATCTAAAAGAACATTTTCCTGTACACTTTCCTGTTCGGGAACAACTACTTCTGCCTCCTTCTCATTTCGTGGTTCTTCAGGAGCAGAGCCTAAGAAAGATTCTTCAGGAAATGATAAATACAAAGAGGTATTCTCTGCCACATTAAGAGATTTAACATCTTTCAGTTTACCATTGCTATCAAAAAGTTCAGAGAATGTTCCTTCGAGAACTGCACCTTCCTGCAATCCAGATACTGCAACAAGAACAAAGTTTGTGCTTGGACCGACAGAGACTAGAGAACCATCATTTACTGTTCTTAGAGCGGAAAGGTCCATTATCCAATTCCCTCCTCTAGGCATTATTGCAGACGCTGGATATGCGGACTTGTCCTTTAACATAGCATACACAATGATATCCTCCCCACTATTTCCTGATACAGTACCATGGATAGGGTTTGGGGTTGGGGCTTGAGCTGTGATAGGGGCTGTTTTAAAACTAAAGCTCTTCCCATCTTCATTATCATATTTCTCACTGTCTGAGACTATTAAGAAATTGTAATCGGTACTTGGTTCTAAATCAGCTAGCTCCACATAATGTGTTTTCCTTTTTCCAGTCCCTCTCTTGTCCAGAGCTGGAGCCATTTCCTGACCATTAGATACTGGGATTACAGAACCTGTTGCACTAACCTCTGTGGTCCAACTCACTGTAACGGAGCTAGTTGTAAGATTACTTAGAACAATATTCTGAGGTTTGGCTTCAACCGAGGCTCTTATGAAGAATTGATATACCTGATATGATGCAAAAACTAGTATAGGGAGGCCTATTAATAGAATTGCAATGATAATTAAATCTTTTCTTCTTTTAGTTGGAACAGTAGCTACTTTCATTAGTATTTATAATACCTATAAAGGAAGAAGAAGACAATTAAACGAAAATATGTTTAGTTATTTTCTACTAAGACCTTCTAGAAAATCTCCTACTATTGTTATTGTATTCCCTACCTTCTTTATTGGTAATAGTATGCTGTCGTTTATAGTTATGATCGTTCCCTTAACTGTAGATACAGTCTCTTGAGCATCATTTACTATTAGGGTGGTTTGTTTCATTATCTCATCCGCATTCTTTATAATAGCCCTAGAATCTCTTACTACATCTCTGGATTCCTTAATTAGCATTGCTATGTAGTAAAGCACTAGACAGAGCATAAAGGTTATTGCACCTATTATTACCATCCAGTATGTTGCTGGTATTGTTTCCATATTTATTTGATTTTTAAATTATCTAAAACACACTCTCTGAGTGCCCACATTGTCCATCTAACTCTCCACCCTCGTTCCAAATTATTGATTTACATTCGTTTGCAGCAGGACGAAAATCAGAAATCCTAACAAAGTAGCCATTCGATGGATTGATAGGGAAGTCTATTCCATATTGAATCGCATCAGTAACTTGAACCCCTTCATAGCGACTCACAGAAGTTGACCACCAAGAGACATTATCAGCAGTAAGCCCATCTAATCTGTTTATACTCTCAATAAAGGATATCGCACTATAAGCTCTAGGGTAACCATGGACACCAACTAAATTCCAGCCAGATGAGAATGGTACAGGAACTCGAGAAGTTATTTGGTATCCTGGAAGAGTGACTTCAGAGTCCTCCCGAGCCTTTATCACATATCCCCTTCCAGGAGTTAGGGAAAAATCCGTTCCGTTACACCCTCCCCCAGCCTCACAAGATATTCCCTTGCTCCATCTTCCTCCTTCATAATGAGCTACAAATTCAATAACGTCTATTTCCGAAGCCAAATCTTTTGCAGTATACACCTCTTCATAATCAAAAGCCGGTAACCAATCAAAAGAGAGAATGTTAATTCCCTTATTTAGAGAAACTGTTTTTGCGGAGGCGGTTTTCTGATAGCTAATTTCACTGGCAAAACTTTTTAGTACATAGTCCTCATCTATCTGGAAACCACTCTCATCATTTGTCTCGAAATAGAAGAGATATAATGTCTTCCCATTTGTCACTTCTCTCTCATACTCAAAAGGCCCAAACTCTAGAGTGTAAGTTCCATATTCTGGGAGGAAAAACACCTTTTGATCATCCTCCACTAGACCTTGGGCACGAACTTCCGATCTAAAGATTAAGTCTCGAATCCTGAGAGAAAATTCCTTCAGACCAAAATAAGAGGGATTCATTGTTTCTAAATTATCTAAAGCTTGCTCTAACTGATCCACGGCCTCTTCCCAATGATAATACGGGGAATTCTGATAGGTGTTTGCACCAGGGCTAGTATAGCCCGTTAATTCAGCTAGATTCTCAACACATGAGATGTCGCAAGTGCCATCTCGAACCGTCTCGACAATAGAGTTCTTCCAAAGCTCTGGATCAGCACTTTGAACATCTGCTCCAGAATCCCCATATAATTCCAACCAGACTTTGTCAACATTGGAACATGCTATTGATGTCCCCTCTATACAGTCCTCTGACATGCTCGCTATTAACTCTCCTAGAGGTGCAGCATCTGCTACTAGCGCAGCCTTCTTCCCCTGAGTAGCCTCTTGTATAAGAAGTTCTGTCTCCCCTACATAACTCTCTCTCGTTCTTCCTGGATCACAATCTGGATCCTCTAGACAACTAGATATCTCATCAGAATAGTTTGAAAGAAGAACGAAGCTTGTTAACTCTATAGCCTCCACCGGAATCTCACACTCGTTATCCTCAATCTGGACAGGAGTACAATTTTCATCGATATAATCCCTGAGCTGTTCCAGCCCATTATCGCCAAGAATCTCGCTGACTGGAACTCCACTCAGAGCTATTTCACTGAAATGACCAGCACTATATCCCGCCGTAAAGACAATAGAGGAGCTCCCTGGCTCAATGACAGGGGAATCTTTATCAAGAACAACTTCCTCTGACCCATCGCTTATTTTTATAGTATCTCCCTTAGAGGCATCAATATACACCTTCTTCCCCGCTTCCTCCGCCTTTTTATAATTAGCAGCCGTTATCCCTGTACCAGAGATAGCACTCAGATTTGCCGCGGCATCTGAGGAAGAGCCATTACTAAGTCCTAAAGCTTTCAAAACACTCGAATCTAAAACCCCATTATTGAAGAGATTGGCATATGCCTTTGATACATTACCTGCACCCCAAACGCTTACCTTGTTGATTAGATCCTGCCGAGAGCATCCTGAATAGTTACCATACTGACAAACCGCAGTTTGTCTTTGTACTTCCGTCTGTGTTTGAGTTTTTGGTTGTGTCAGATTTTTAGGCTCTAAATTTGGATCATCTATCGTTGGAATTGCAAACACTTTGGATCTAAACTTGTCCAAAAGTGAACTCTCCTCAAACACTTTCTTCTGAACTACAATATCTGGATACGCAGAACCAAAAGACCCAAAGATCCATTCATATGACTCCCCTAAATTATAATTTTTATATTGGGCGTTTACAGTAAATAAATCCTGAGCAGTCTCCATCCCCACAAGTTCTCCAGTATTAGTTCTTATATAACCCCCATCTAAATACCAACCACCCTCTTCGTTTGTAACCGAGGAATATAATGTTGATTTCTTCCCTTCCCTTCCATTGTCAAATATAGCATAGACAAGAGAATCGTCTGAGTAGGTCCCTTCTGAATCCAATACTCTCCCAAAGATTGGAACTGGCTCCTTAACCTGATTTAACTGCGAAAATGTTGTCACAGACTCAACCTCCATAGCAGAAGAAATAAGTTCATTCCCAGCTCTAATATAATAAGTCTTTTCAGGATCAAGGTTAGTAATCGTTACATGGTGTGTGTAATATCTAGTTTCTTCTTTAATAACAGGGTCTTCACAGTTAAAATTTTCTAGTGTAACCACATAAGAGTCGGTCATTTCCTCAGAGGCTTGTTTATTGTATTCCTGAATACACCCCCTCTGAGCTTTAGCCACATCTCTGTCATCATAGGATTTTTGAGCACCTACCCCAGCAAGGAGGGATGGAAGAACTCTATTTTGCTCACTATAGTAGACAATTCCCTTTATAGGAGAATCAGTAACCCACGACACCGTAAAAGAAGAATCTGTTACATTGGAAATTCTAACATTCCTAGGTTTAACCACCAAATAGAAATAGATATAATATCCTAGATATAACAAAATAGCCATAAAGAAGATGCTGGAAAAGATTCTAGAGAAGGTTCTCAAGGTTTTCTTAGCTCCTATATTCATATAAAAAAGCTTTAAGTTAGTTATTAATATGTAACCCTAAAAACAGTAACATGTCAATATTAATGCTATAATCCCATATGCAAAAATTCTTTATTAGACACAAACTCTCCCTAGGAGATATAACAAACCTCTCTGACTCAGACAGCGAGCACATAATTAAGGAAAAACTCTATGACATAGAGGATGTTATTAAAGTCCAAACATACGAAAGGGAATTCCTTGCACAAATAACAGACATAACTAAGGGGACTGTAGAGATTGAAATCGTCGAAGACCTAGGAGAAAGAGAAAATGAATATACACCAAGTATTACAATTATCCAATCACTAAGTAACGATACAAAGTTTAATTACTTCATAGAAAAAAGCGTAGAGATAGGTATAGAGAAAATAATTCCAATACAATCTAAATACTCCCTAAAAACAAAAGCTAAAGCCTTAAGAGATACAGGCTACTGGAACAAGTTAGTAAAAGATGCTGTTGAACAATCTAGAAACATCTTCCCAACAATAATAGAAAGACCAATAAGAATAAATGAATTAGACAAAAATAACCTAGAGGGAATCAAAATTTGCCTAAGCACAGAATCCTCTAGTACAAACCCCAAATATCTCAGTGAAGTTCTAGCAAACAAAGACCTCTCCCAACCAATATACATCGCCATAGGCCCAGAGAAAGGATGGAGCTCTTCAGACATAAATATTTTTAAGGATTTAGAATTTGAATTTGTTAAACTAAAAGGCAACATACTAAGAACAGAAACTACTGGATTAGTGATAGGGAGTATAATTAAATATATTAAAGGAGAGATATAACCATGCAAAAAAGATCCAACTACAAAAAACCAAGAAGAAGAAAACACTCTTACAACAAACCAAAAGAAAAAAGAGAATTTTACACAAAAGAAAATATTTTTGTTTCAAGAATGGCTAGTATATTACTTTTACCTAAATCTAAGATTGTTCCCCTTTTTTCTCAAAGAGCAAAGACAACTATTAGGTTAAATCCTTTAAGAGGGGATGTTAAAAAAACCAAAAGCTCTCTAATTAGAAAAGGTTATGACTTAAAACAAATCCCTTGGGAAGAAAATACCTATTTTGTCCTGAATAAAGATAAGAACGAAGTATCACAGAGTAGAGAATATGATGAAGGAAAGTTTTACATACAGAATCTCTCTAGTATCCTCGCCTCTGTCTTACTAGAACCAAAGGAAGGAGAAAAGATATTAGATATGTGTGCAGCACCAGGTAGTAAGACTACTCACCTAGCAGCACTTACAAATAACAAAGCAGAGATTATAGCTAACGACTCTGAAATATCTAGAGTCAATTCTTTAAACAGAGTTATGGACCAATTTGGAGTGAAAAATTGTAAAGTAACTCTTAGTGATGGTGAAGACTTTGGTAAAAAATACCCTGTTAGTTTCGACAAAGTTCTACTAGATGCTCCATGTAGTGGAGAAGGGATGATATATATGAGAGGTCCTAAACCATTGAGATTTTGGACTATACAAAAGGTAAACAGATATTCTCAGATACAGAGAAAATTAATAGAGAGTGCATTCCTAACATTAAATCACGGAGGAACTATGATTTACTCTACTTGCACATTAGAACCTGAAGAAAACGAAGGTGTTGTAACATATCTTTTGGAGAAGTACCCAAATGCGAGAATTGAAGAGGTCAATCTACACCAGAGCATAAAGCATGAGAAAGGAATAACAAAATGGAGTGGTAACAAGTACCACCCCACTGTTAAAAACACAATCCGTATAACTCCATCTAGTGAAATGATGGGTTTTTATATTGCCAAGATATCAGAAACATGAAGAAGTCCTGCAACACCTGGGGCTAGATCTACAAAAGCTCCATAGTTCATTATTGAAGCAACTTTACCTTCATAAATCTCTCCTATCTCTGGTTGGAAGTCATATCCTGAAATTAACTTCTCAGCTTTATCTATAGACTCCTGGGAAGAACTATATATATTTACAGTACCATCTTCCTCTATCTCTACTTCTGCACCTGTTCTTTCAGATATCTCTCTAATGTTCTTTCCTCCTGGGCCAATAATTTCCCCTATCTTATCCTTAGGGACTTTAACCTGAACAACTCTAGGAGCATGTTCTGCCATATCTTTTCTTGGCTCAGATATTGCCTCTGCCATTTTGTCTAAAATCTTTAGTCTTGCTTCTCTTGACTGTGTAAATGTTTGCTTTACAATATCCATACTTAGACCCTTTGTCTTGGTATCCATCTGGACAGCTGTAACACCATCTCTTGTACCAATAACCTTAAAGTCCATATCTCCGTAGAAATCTTCCACTCCTTGCATATCTGTTAAAACCTTGAAACTTCCATCTTCGTCAGTTACAAGTCCACATGCAATTCCTGCTACAGACTTCTTAATTGGAACTCCCGCTGCCATTAATGCCATAGTTGAACCACAAGCTGAAGCCATAGAGCTAGAACCATTTTCACCTAAGATTTCACTCATTACAACCATTGTGTAAGGAAATTCCTCTTCTGAAGGAATAACTGGAAGCAATCCCTTTTCTGCTAATTTACCATGACCTATTGCTCTTCTACTTGGAATTAATCTTGGTCTATATGCTTCACCATATGAGAATGGTAAGTCGTTATAGAAGTGCATATATCTCTGCTCTCCCTCTCCTTCCATATTATCAACCAACATAACATCTCTTAGACTGCCTAATGTAGCTACGGTTAATACCTGGGTAACCCCTCTCGTAAATAATGCTGAACCGTGGACTCTAGGAAGAAGGTCTGTTTCCACATACATCTCTCTAATTTCTTCTATCTCCCTCCCATCTGCTCTTACATTATCTTTAAGAACTAATTTCCTTAAAGCTTTCTTAAGTAGTAAATCATAGGCCTCATCCAAGGAAGATTTAGAATATTTACCTTCAAATTCTTCATGTAATTCTTTCTTTGTTGCTTCATGTGTGGCTGTTTCTGCATCCTTAAGATTTTTCTCTATTCTCTCCTCACCTAAAAATTCTTTTACCTTGTCAATTACTTCTTGGTCTAAAGCCATAGATTCATAGGTCTTGTCTTTAGGTTCTAATTGCTTGAGGAATTTATTCTGTTCATCTATCCATACCTGAATATACTCTAGGGCTCTTTCCATTCCTTTAATTATTGAATCTTCCTCAACATCGTGGCATCCACCATCTATCATAGAGAATGTCTTACCATCTCCTGCAACCACATAGTCCATCTTGTCCTCTGGGGTCGTTTTATCCATAGTATTGAGAACATTTACTATCTCACCATCCTTAAGACCAATTCTTGCTCCCCCAATTGGTCCCTCAAACGGAGATGTTGAATTCATAAGTGCAACGGAAACTGCGTTTAATGCCAATATTAGAGGATCATTTTCCTCATCGTATGACATAACTGTGATAATAATACTGACTTCTCTCTTGTAATCCTTGGGAAATAAAGGCCTTATTGCTCTATCTATCATTCTGGCTCTTAAAACAGCATCATCTGTTGGGAATCTTTCCCTTTTTACAAATCTAGAGCCACTGATCTTTCCAGAAGCATAGAACTTCTCTATATATTCCACTGAAAGAGGAAAATAATCTAACTCTCCAGGAGCATCCTGTGAGTTCACATTAACTGTAATTACAGTATCCCCCATTCTTGCAAGAATAGAAGATTCTGACCTGAGAGCCAATTTCCCTGTTTCAAAGGAACACTTCCTCCCATCTATTTCAAACTCGTGTTTGATTTCTTTAAACATATTATTTAAT
>LDZT01011414.1_pt1 | contig 16815 bp, 13 predicted proteins | sample 615521 | NCBI WGS metagenome assembly LDZT01 (sample SAMN03408292, study PRJNA278302) | terrestrial metagenome | isolation source: oil reservoir sample SB1 | place: USA: Alaska, North Slope, Schrader Bluff formation | collected 2011-09
CGTATTAAGTATATAGTAAATTCTAATTAAGAAATAAGAATCTTAGTTTGTATAGATCAGAAATTCATAAAATTATTGACATAATTTATCAGGGGAGGTTTCCCCTGAAACCCCTCATCGGAACTTTTTTTGAAATTCCAATACTATAAAATATTCTAAAAAGATAATACTGGTGTTATTTGACAAAAGCAAAAAAAGGATATACAATTCCCACGATAGCTTAAAAATTATTTTACAATAAAATTGGAATTGTAATAAATAAAATAGTAATCGGAAATAGTTAACTTATAGTATAGGAATTTCAAAAAAATTCCTATACTATAAGTTAATATAATTTTTATTTACTAAATAAGTAACAATATAATATTTTGATTTTAATTCTGGGGTTCTCAAGGGGAAGAATTCCCCTTGAATATCTTGAAATTTAGGGGGGAAATACTCTTGAAAGTTATTATAATTGGAGCTGGCAAAGTAGGTATTCAGATTGCCCAGACGCTCTCTGCAGAAAATTATGATGTAACCATTATTGACAAACGGGATGATATTAGGCAGGATTTGGACAGTAATTTAGATATTATGACTATTGTAGGTAACGGAGCTAATGTAAGAATTTTAGAGCAAGCAGGCATTAGAGAATCCGATATGCTTATTGCCGTAACCCGCATAGATGAGGTAAATATGATAGCTTGTATGACTGCCAAACAGTTTAATGTCACCAAAACAATTGCTCGAATCAGAAATACTGAATATATGTATAGCAATTCCCTCTCTAAAGAGAAATTAGGCATAGATTTTGTTATTAATCCAGAGAGAGCCACAGCTAAGGAAATAGTCAAATTATTAAAAACGCCCAGCAATGTCTGCGAAGCTCAAGACTTTGCTAGCGGGAAGATATCTTTATTTGGTTTAAAAATTGAAGAAGATGTTCCTTTTGTTAATCAAAAAATCAGAAACATCTCTTTCGGGGCACATACCCTGATAATTGCTATTTTTCGTGGAGACGATTTAATAATTCCCAGCGGAGAAGATGAACTCTTAGTCGGGGATAAAATATATCTACTAGTCAAAAAAGAAAATTATACGGATTTAGAACTACTTTGCCCTAAAAAATCTAATATTATGCAAAGCGTTCTTATCTTAGGTGGAAGTGATATTGGCATTCAAACTGCCTCCTTTTTGAATAAGTTAAGCATTAAGACCAAACTTATTGAAATGAATAAGGCAAAATGTGAAAAAATAGCCGAATTATTGCCTCAAACCCTAGTTATTAATGGAGATGGTACTAATATAGAACTTTTAAAAGAAGAAGGCATCGAAACAATTGATGGTTTTGTGGCTGCTACCGGTTATGATGAAGAAAATTTACTGGTATCTCTTCTGGCTAAACATTTAGGAACCAAGAAAGTGATTGCCAAGATTAGCAGAACCAATTATATTCCTATTTTAGAAAAAATAGGTATCAATGCAGTAGTTAATCCTCGCATAATTACAGCTTCTGCAATATTACGATTTTTGAGACAAGGAGAACTTATTTCTCAAACACTTTTAAAAGAAGGAGAAGTAGAAGTAATAGAATTAATAGCCCAAAAAGGAAGTAAAATCATCAATAAAAAACTAAAGACCATCAGTCTTCCTGCTAATTCCATTATTGGTGCCATTATTAGAAAGGGAGAGATAATTATTCCTCATGGAGAAGACTTTATCAAGGAAGGAGATAAAGTTATCATATTTACTAAAATAACAGAAATTAAAAAAATTGAACAACTTTTTTATTAAAATGAGGTAGTTTTATACCTTGAAATTCCGGGTCGTTTTTCACATACTTGGTATTCTAATATCTTTCTTGGGCATAAGCATGGTTTTCCCTTTGTTTTTTGCCATTTACTATCAAGAAAATAGGGCAATATATGCCTTTCTATTCTCAATTATAATTTCAATCCTTACCGGATTATTTTTACAGTATAGCTGTAAAACTAAAAATGGAATAGGCAAAAAAGAGGGTTTTGCTATTGCTACTTTAGGCTGGATTCTAGCAGCAATATTTGGCAGCTTCCCTTTTCTCTTTAGTGGTACGCTGGCTAATTTAATTGATGCTTTCTTTGAGTCAATGTCAGGCTTTACCACTACTGGAGCGACGGTTCTGGTACCTATTGAAGGGAATTTTCTTTCTGTTCTCTTTTGGAGAGATCAAATACAGTGGATGGGTGGAATGGGTATTATTGTACTGGTGGTTGCCATTCTGCCAGCATTGGGAGTAGGAGGTATGCAGTTATTTAAATCAGAAGTTCCCGGACCTGAACTAGATAAAATAAAACCCCGCATCAAAGAAACAGCAAGATTACTATACTTAGTTTACATTATTATTTCAGTTCTTCAGGTTGCCTGTCTCTATCTTACCGGAATGCCCTTATATGATGCCATAACTCACATGTTTGGCACTATGGCTACCGGTGGTTTTACTCCCAAAAACCTCAGTGTTGGTCACTACAACAATCCTACCTATGATATAATAATTACTATTTTTATGCTAATAGCGGGGGCAAACTTTACCTTACACTATAAAGTATTACATGGTGATCTAAAAAGTCTATTGAAAGATAGAGAATTTCTTTTTTATATAGGCGTGATTTTGGTATCCATCTTAATCGTTACCACCCAACTACATATCTATATTTATCAATCTATTTTAACTGCACTTCGTTATGCCTCTTTTCAAGTTGTTTCTATTGTAACTACCACTGGTTTTGCCACTACTGATTTTGATCAATGGCCTACCCTTTCCAAAAGTATTTTAATTATTTTGATGTTTATTGGTGGTTGTGCTGGCTCCACTGGCGGTGCAATAAAAAATATTCGCATTCTCATTCTTTTAAAAAAAGCAGCTCGTGAGTTCCAAAAAATTCTTCACCCGCATGCTATTACGCCCATTTATATCGGGGATAAAAAAATTTCAGACGAAATTGTTAGCAATATTACCTCTTTTTTCCTTTTATATATTATGATATTTATATTCTCTTCCCTGATCATGACCGCTTTAGGATTAGATATGGTCAGTGCTCTATCTTCTGTTGCTGCCACTTTGGGAAATGTAGGGCCAGGATTGGGCTTAGTAGGGCCTGCCAAAAACTACGCCTTTATACCTCCTCTGGGCAAAATTGTGTTAAGTATCTGTATGCTTTTAGGAAGATTAGAAATCTATACTGTTTTAATTCTGGTCTTACCTGAATTCTGGAGAAAATAATTTTTTCTGCCTATTCTTAAATCGTAGCTTTATGAAAAATTTTTTATGGATTTTTTCAAATCTATAGTATATTATAGTATATAATAAAATAGATTATTACCTTTTTGATTGCTAATACTATTATACTACTAGTTATAATAATTATAAGGATGTAATTTGAATAAACTAAAATTATATTTATGTTATAAAAAGAACTGCTATATATTTCCTAGAGCTATAAAGATGTTTTTTTTCTTAAATATAACAACCAATCAATTATCCTCACATTTTTGGCAATCTTACTTTATTAATTTTTTCTAGGTAGCTATCATTGGTTTGCTTACCTTTTCATACTATTTCTTCTCTATTAACAACCTAACTAAAATAGGAGGATTATTGTTTGTCAAAAAAAATTTTATTTGTCTATAATGAAGTAAGTAAAAAATACAAATATGGGCTATTCCGAGAATGTACGCTAGATACAGATGTCCAAGCTATTCGAGAGGCTTTAATAAAAACAAAATGCCACATTTTATCTTTAGATCTCTATAACCCGGAACAATTAGAAAATTTCATTACTAAGAATTATCCCATTGACTTTGCCTTTGTTCTGGCAGAAGGATATAAAGATGACCCACATTCCTTGTATAATGGTTATGGTGCAGCCCGGATACGTGAGCAATTAAAGAAATATAATATACCATCCAGTCATGCCAGTATTGAAAGTATGGAAATATGTCGCAATAAAGACTTAACCTATCAAAAATTACAGGAAAACAGTATTCCCGTTCCTAAACATTTTGTATTCAATCCTCATTACCGTTTCCGAAAAAAACAGCTATTACAAGAAATAAATAGAATTGGATACCCTCTTATGATTAAACCAGCAGGTGGAGGAGATAGTATAGGAATAACCCCTAAGTCTGTGGTCCATAATCTGATGGAATTAAAACATAAAATTGTCTATCTGAAAAGAACATTAGGATTAGAAAAATTAATCATAGAACAATATTTACCAGGTCAGGAATTTACCGTGGGAGTACTGGGCAATGATACTAAATACATACTACCTATTATTGCCTTTCCTGAAAATTGGGGAATTCGTTATACCAGAACAAAAAATAAAGAATATCGCATGCAAAATCAGTTTAAAATAATTGGTCAGAGACATCCCTTGTTCTCATCTTTAGTTGATATTTCAGTACGAAGTTTTATCGCCGTAAAAGCCAGCGATATTATCCGTCTGGATATCAAAAAAGACCAGGAAGGTAATCTTTATGTTATCGATATAAATGGTACCCCTTCTCTGTCATTGCATGGCTCAGTAACTTTTATGGCCAGCAAAGTTGGATTATCACATAGCCAATTAATTAAAATTATTTTTTATGAGAGTATGATAAGAAATAACCTGGCCCCCAGTGAATATCTGGAAGAACTTGTTGCTCCTCTCAAAGAAAGACTTTATCCTTATGAAGGTAACCAACTTATTGAAGTATTTCCCGATGACCTGGAATATCTGGATTAACCAATCATTTTTTCTGGTAACCAGGTAATAATTTGTGGGAATAAAATACAGAGTATTAGGCAAAAAGCTACTATAATAATATGAGGAATTACCCCTTTTATTATATCGGCCATAGTGAGTCCTAATTCAGGAGGGGCAGTGCCCCGGCATACAAAAATGGACATCGCCATGGGAGGTGTCATAAAGGCCATTTGCAAATTAATACAAATCATCATAGCAGCCCATAGAGGATCAAATCCTAACTTTAGAAGAATGGGTGAAAAAACGGGAACAATAATAAAGACAATACCAATCCATTCAATAAACATACCTAATACAAAGACAATCATCATCACCATAGCAAAAGCTCCCCATCTTCCACCAGGAACAGACATAATTAACCTGTTAACCACCTCTCCACAGCCAGCACTCATAAATACCCCTACAAAGGCGTAACTTAAGCCCGCAATAAGGAGAACAAAGGCACTGACGCGAAGTACTTCCAGAGCACTATGTTTTACTAAGTCCCAGGTGAATTTTCGGTAAACGATAGCTAAAATCACCACCGCAAAACTACCCATCGCGGCAGCCTCAGTGGGAGGAGCTATGCCAGTATAAATAGTTCCCAATACTGCTAAAATAATTAACACAGTAGGTGCTACTGCTTTTAACAATTTTATAGTTTTTTGCCAGGAAGATATTTTATGTCTTTCTGCTTCTGGAATAGGTGGCCCTAATTCTGGATTTAAATAACAACGAATAGCAATATAAGTAATATATAAACCAGAAAGAATTAGTCCAGGAAAAATGGCTCCCATAAACATTTTACCTACTGATACCCCGGCTTGAGGACCATAAACTACTAACATAATACTTGGCGGTATTAAGATGCCAAGGGTGCCAGCTGCTACAATAGTGCCAGAAGCCAAGGACTTATCATAACCCCTCTTCACCATCGGGGCAAGAGCAATTAGAGTTAAGATGGTTACTGAAGCAGTAATTGTTCCCAGGCAAGCAGCCAGAATTGTACCCACAATTACAGTTACCACAGCTAATCCTCCCTTGAAGCCACTTAACCATTCATATAAAGCATTGTATAAATCCTCAGCTATACCTGAATGTTCCAGTATAACTCCCATAAAGGTAAACAAAGGAACAGCTAAATAAGGATAATTCAAAGTTAATTCGTAAAGTCTTGAATAAAGTATATTAAAAGTAATTTGGGGACCAAATATCAAGGTGCCTACTAAAAAAGCCACACTACCTATAACCAAACCAATAGGAAAGCCAGTTAAGACCAGACCCAAAACTCCTCCTAACATTAAAAAAGTAATTATCTCTGGACTAAGGTCTATCAAATGGTTCACCTCTTATTACAAAATATAGGTCTCGAATAAAGCTTGCTATACCCTGGAGTAATAATAATAATATTCCCAGTGCAAAAATAGTTCTATAGGGTGCAGCAGGTGGATACCAGAAGGTAGAAATCATCTTTTCATTAATTCTCCAGGCCCTGATTGACCAGTTAATCGAAACCGTTAGTAAAGCTCCAACCATAGGAAAGAAAAGGAATAGAGAAGATATAACATTCATTAAAGCCTGTTTTTTGGGAGTAAGATTTCGATAAATTAAATCAACTCTGGTATGATAATCAAATAGATAATCATAAGCCCATCCCAAAACATAGAGCACCCCACCAGCCATACATAAGGTATCATAAGCCCAAATGGTAGGCGCATTAAAGAAGTGTCGTAAAATTGTATCATATGCGCCTACCAGGACAAGGAGCCAGCCACACCATTTTGCCCCGGATGCAGCTAATATACTCATTGAATCAATAACTTTTAGCATCTTTTTTAAGATTAGCATTTAATTTAAAACTCCTTGTTATTTCTGAGAATAAGCCTCCCAATAGTTAGTCATAGATTCTAAAATATCACGATATACTTGATCTTCTTTGGCTGCTTTTTCGGCATAATACTGTTTTGCTTCTGCTAAAAGAGCATCTTCTACTGCTTTGGAAAGTCTATAGACTTCACAGCCATATTCTTTAAATTTATCAATAGCCAAAATAGATTCATAGACTAGATATTCATGTTGTGCTTGTGTCCATTTATCAATCTCATCTTGTACTAATCGTTTAAGGTCATCGGGAAGTTTCTCCCAGGAGTTTTTATTTACATAGAAGCACTGGGGATCACTTGGAGCTCGCGAAGGAGAAAGAATTACATACTTGGCAATTTCATTAAAATGCATATCCCAGTTAGAAGCTAAGGTAGAATATTCAAAGGCGTCAATAGTTCCTCTCTGCATTGCCTCATAAAGTTCCCCACCAGGTAAGAACACCACTGCTGCTCCCATTCGATTTAAAATTTCTCCCCCATCACCAGAAGCACGTATCTTCAATCCTTTTATATCATCAGCAGTTTTTATTTCTTTTTTAGAATGGAGAAAAACTTCTTCTGGGAGAGGTGATAATGCCCCTGGGAAAGTTATTACATTAAAACCCTCCATCATTTTATTCATTAACTCCGCCCCACCACCATAATTAAACCAGGTTCTTAAAGCCTCTCCAGGTAGTCCACCAGGTCGCGAACTGATCAGCCCGGCAGCAGGCCATTTATCCAGATTATACATAGGACAGGTATAACACATATCCAGTACACCTTCGCTGACCCCATTAAGTTCTTGTGTTGCTGGAACAACTGAACCACCTACAAAAGCTCTAACTTCTAATCTTCCACCGCTGGCGATAGTAATCGCTTCACAGAGTTTATCGTGATAAATTTGAGAGGGGTCCGTTGCCGGACCATGACCGGAGGATTTCCACACAATTTTATCTTGAGCTATACCTGAGGTAGCACCAACTACTAAAAAAATACTTATTACTAACACGAATAGTAATAATTTTCTTCTTAAGATATTCATAATTAACCTCCTAATATTATTTTAATTACTTTTCATATTGCCTTATTTTAGAACAAAAAAATTATTCAGGCTAAACCTTTTTTGCAAAAATTTCTTAACAACTATACAGAATGGGTAGATTTGTTTTTATATATCTTCATCACCTCCCTCTTTTAATTGATTGTTTTCTCTAAAATAATTATTAGTAAGTATGAATAAATAAATTATTTCTTTATTACTATTACAAATTTATCTAATTTTTTTACAGTTATCACTACTTAATATTTTACCACTTCCCATTAAAAATTGGGTAATGGTTTTGGCTAATAATTCCATTTTTTTAGATTTGGGAAATTCCATATACAGGGGGGGATTTTCCGGTTTAATCAGATAATCAATACCATGTTCCTTTACCACTAATCCCGACTCATTTATGAGGGCACTAACGGAAATAACAGGAATATTATATTTTTTGGCAACTCTAGCTACTCCAATGGGAGTTTTACCATAAATAGTAGAGCCATTAATTTCTCCTTCACCAGTAATCACTAAATCAGCATCCTTGATTAATTCTTCTAAATGAACGGTATTAATAACCAAATCAACCCCTGGTACCAGCTCTGCATCCAGAAAAGCCATCAATCCAGCACCCAACCCCCCTGCCGCTCCAGCCCCTGGAATATCTCTAATATCTTTACCCAAATCACGCTTAATAATATCAGCAAAATGCGATAAAGCATCATCCAGAATCTTAATCATTTCTTCTGTTGCTCCCTTTTGCGGACCATATATTCTAGAGGCACCGGTTGGACCACACAGAGGATTTTGTACATCTGAGGCAACTAAAAATCTGATCTTCTTAATCCGTCTATCCATTCTGGAAATATCAATTCGGTACAATCGAGATAGTTGTGCTCCCCCAAAACCTATCTCTTGGTTATTTTCATCCAGTAAATGTGCACCCAGGGCTTGAACCATACCTGCTCCACCATCATTGGTTGCACTTCCACCAATACCGATAATTATTTTCCGGCACCCCTCCTCCAAGGCTGCTTCAATTAATTGTCCCGTGCCATAAGTAGTAGTAATTAGTGGATTCCTTTTCTCTGGCGGAAGTAATGGAAGTCCTGAAGCAGAAGCCATTTCAATAGCAGCAGTTTCCCCATCACCAAGTAGACCAAAGGTAGCAATTACTGGCTCACCAAGTGGTCCAAGAACTTCCTGTTGGTATATTTTTCCTTTAGTCGCATTTACTAAACACTCTACTGTGCCTTCACCGCCATCAGCCATGGGCACTTTCTCCACTTTAGCCTCTGGATAAACACTCTTTACCCCTTGCTCCAGTGCTTCCGAAACTTCCAGAGCAGTCAAACTTCCTTTAAATGAATCTGGTGTAATAACAATTTTCATTAATCCTCTCTTTTATTTCTTTATTATATTATAGTCAGTCTATGTAATTATTAAATAATCTGTAGAATATTGATAAGCATACTTATTAATTTGTTTTTTCTTATTTATTGTAATAATACAGTCTATTATAATATTTTTCATTGGATATTTTTATGATAATTTAGAATTTTTTTAAGCAAATATTTGTAAATATTTACAAATTCAATGTTGAAATAAATTAAGATTGATTTTCTATTCTTCCTGAAAGCGTTTCAATTTTAAAGCTAGGTATAATTGGATTGCCTCTTTAAATTTTTGTGAATCTAATCCAGTAAACTGCTTAATTTTTTCTAAGCGATAAAGTAGGGTATTACGATGGACATATATTTCTCTTGCTGTATTGGTAATATTTAAATTGTTATCAAAAAAAGCTTGCAGTGTCTCTAAAAAAATTGGCTTTAACTCCTTCCCTGATTGATTGATTTTGTCTTTATAAACGTTGTAAATAAAATTTTTTCGTGTTTCCGGACTAACTTCCACAAATAACCTACTGATACCAAGATTGGCAATATGATGGATCCTCATTTTTCCATTCATTTTATTCCCTATTTCTAGAGCTTTATTTGCCTCTTGATAAGATCGCACAATCCCCTTAATTCCTGGATGATATTCCCCTATACCAATGGATGACTGAAACTTTCTTTGGATTAAAATTGCCTCTTTAATGTTTTGACTAATTTTTATTAATTTTTCTCTAATAACCTCTGGCTTTTCATCAATATTAATGGTCTTGAGTACTACAAAACGATCGCCACCAACATAGGCTACTATTTCTTGAGGTTGGTATATAAAATAATCAATTATTGTTCTAAGAACATCATTTTTTAATTGCTGTAAATAAATTTCTCCTTCTTTTAACCCGCTATACTTTTTCAAACTTTGTCTTGCCATTTCTTCAAAACGATAAATATTAATTAATAAACCAACTCGAGGTAAGGTAACATCATAACCCACGATTTGACCCCTGGCAATAAAAAGATCATTATCATCACCAATTCTTCCTGAAATAAGATCATTAACAAAATTTTCTTTTGCTTGCCTTTCTAAATCAATCTCTTTTAGTAATAATTGTTGCTGCAACATCATCTCCACAGTTATTTTGATAATCTCTCCAAATGGTGCCACTTCATCTGGATTTCCGGTAATACCTACCACACCGATAACCTTATTATTATTTTCTATAGGTAAATTAACTCCAGGTTTAACACCAACTAAATGACTTTCATTCTCCGGGTAAATAAACATTTTCCTCTTATTCTTAATAACTATAGCTGCACCCTCATGATATTGATTCAATCGACTCTTATCACCTGTTCCAATAATATAACCATTTTCGTCCATAATATTAATATTTTTACCAATAATATTGATTGTTCTATCTACAATTTGCTGAGCTAACTCGTGGGTAATTTTCATTAGAAAGATCCTCCTAACACTTCTAATAATAAATTCCTCATTCACCTCAAGATAGTAGAAATTTAGTAAACATTCTCATTCCTTAAATAAACTTTATTATTGATAATTTCAATTTTATCTCGGGCAAATAATTGAATTGCTCTTGGCAAGAGTTGATGCTCATGTTTTAATATTCGCTTAGTAAGGGATTCCTCATCATCTAATTGTTTTACTTTCACTGCTTTTTGTAAGATGATAGGTCCAGTATCTGTTCCCTCATCAACAAAATGAACTGTACAGCCACTCACTTTAACACCATATTCCAGCGCCTGCCTCTGGGCATGAAGCCCGGGGAAAGCAGGTAATAAAGCAGGATGAATGTTTATAATGCGGTAACGATATTTTTTAACAAACTCAGGACTTAATAGACGCATATATCCTGCTAGCACAATAAGGTTAATTTTATAATCATCAAGATGTCTTAAAATTTCCAGCTCATATTCTTCTTTACTCTTAAATTTTTTATAGTGTAAAACCTGAGTTCTAATATTATTTTTTTTGGCTCTTTGTAAGGCATAAGCCTCGGGATTATCACTGATAACTATTTTTATCTCCCCATCAATTCGACCTTTATTTATGGCATTAATGATCGCTTGGAGATTAGTCCCTCTTCCTGAGACCAAAACTGCAATTTTAATCATGTCTTCTTTCCTCTTACTTGGATAAACCTGATTAATGAATATACACTCTCTGGTCTTTTTCGGTTGACCATGCCACTTCACCAATAAGATACGCTGATTCTTTTAATTGAGCTAACCTTGCTAATATAGGTTCTTTTTTCTCCGCTGCTACTATTATAACCAGACCAATCCCCATATTAAAGGTATGGAACATTTCGGAAATATTTATCTGCCCCTTGTCTTGAATAAGTCTGAAGATAGGTAATACTGGCCATTTATCAGTATAGATATGAACAGCTAAATTGGAGGGTAAGATACGTGGAATATTATCAATAAAACCACCTCCAGTAATATGGGCAATTCCTTTGATTGGAAATTCTTTTAATAAGTGTAATATGGTGGGGACATAGATTCTGGTAGGTTGGAGAAGTTCTTCTCCCAAAGTGCGATTCAAGTTTGCTATTTTTTTGGTTAAACTTAAATTTGCTTCTTCCAAGAGCACTTTTCTTACCAGAGAAAAACCATTGCTATGTAATCCAGAAGAGGCCAGCCCAATGATAATATCTCCTGGTATAATATTCTGTCCGGTAATAAGTTTTTTTCGGTCCACAAGGCCCACTGCAAATCCAGATAAATCATATTCCCCCTCTTTATAAAATCCTGGCATTTCTGCGGTTTCACCACCTAATAGAGCACAACCAGCAATTTTACAACCATCAGTAATTCCTTTAATAAGATCAACCATTTTTTGTTCTTCTAATCTTCCAGTAGCTAGATAATCCAGAAAGAAGATGGGTTTAGCACCACAAGTCAGAACATCATTGACAGACATGGCTACTAAATCAATGCCAACGGTATCATGTTGTCCTATTAAATTGGCAATCATCAGTTTAGTACCCACTCCATCGGTACTGGATACTAGAACTGGATCTTCAGCTTTTTCCTGGGAAAGAGAAAATAATCCAGCAAAATGTCCAATTTCGCTTATAACTCCAGGTATATGAGTGGAATGAATCATTGGTTTTAATCTATTGATAATATTATTGGCTAATTCAATATCAACTCCTGCCTTCTTATAAGCCTCACTCATTTATCATATCACCCCTATTCTTTTACTTAAGCGGTATCTAGTATACCGTATAACGTATAACGTATATAGTTTAAAGCCAAGCTGTATTTGGCAATGCTAAAAAATTGTCTATCGAAAAAATACTGTGTTTTATTTTTCTTTACTCTTGTGTTAATTTAGCTTATCTATCTTAACAACTTATTTATTATTAATAAGATTATAATATAAAATTGCGATAAATTTATTTCTTTTACATTATACTGTATACCGTATATGTGTTACTATTTTAAATGGGATAATCACCACTAAAACAGGCAGTACAAAAATCAGATGGTTTATTTTTCTCAAATACATCAGTTAATCCAGCCAGACTTATATAGCCCAGAGAATCTGCTCCAATCCATTTCCTTATTTTATCATGAGAAAAACGGGTAGCCCATAATTCCTCTTTATCAGGTGTATCAATACCGTAATGACAGGGGAAATTTACCGGTGGGGAACTGATTCTGACATGAACTTCTTTTGCTCCTGCCTTCTTTAATAATTTCACTAATTTATGGCTGGTGGTTCCCCTTACAATTGAATCATCAACCATAACAATTCTTTTTTTATTTATAATACTGGAAATAGCCGATAGTTTTAATTTAACTGAATGTTCTCTCAGAGCTTGATTAGGTTGAATGAAGGTTCGGCCAATATAAGGGTTTTTAAGCAGACCTTCCTGGTAAGGTATTCCAGAAGCATGGGCATAACCCAGGGCTGCAAAACGCCCTGAATCGGGAACTGGAATTACAATATCTGCCTCAGCAGGTTGTTCCACCGCCAGTCTTTGCCCAATTTTTTCCCTGATAGCTGCTACATTCTCCCCAAAAACATTGCTATCAGGACGGGCAAAATAGACATGTTCAAAAATACAGAGAGCCTTTTTAGGACAGGATAATAATTGTTTGGTATGATAATTATGCTTATCAATTATTATCATTTCTCCCGGCTGGACTTCCCTTATATATTGAGCCTCAATTATTGACAGAGCACTATCTTCAGAGGCCAGAACATAACCATCTTTTATTCTCCCTAAAACAAGAGGATGAAAACCATAAGCATCCCGTAAACCAATCAATTTATCTTCGGCCAGAATAACAAGACAAAAAGCTCCCTCTAATTGTAAAACTGCCTTCTTTACTGCCTTTTCTATGTTTTTTTCTTCAGTCGCCTTGATTAACTGAGAAATCAAATGACTATCGGTCTGGCAATTTTTTGAATATTTATCCGGGAAAGATAAAATTTTTTTTCTTAATTCATCCTGATTAGTCAGTTGACCATTATGAGCTAAAGCAAAAGAACCGCCCTGATATTGTTGTAGTATTGGTTGACTGCTTTCCCAATTATTAGAGCCGCTAGTGGAATATCGGACATGCCCAATAGCAGCAGTTCCTTGTAAAGTATTTAATATTCCTTCTTTAAATACTTCTGATACCAAGCCCAGATCTCGATAAACCAAGATGTTCTTATTATTACTAACAGCAATACCGGCGCTTTCCTGCCCTCTGTGCTGCAGGGCAAAAAGACCAAAATAGCTTAATTGGGCTACATTTATATCACTTATATCCAAATTTTGATTAAAAATACCAAAAACACCACATGCTTCATGCATTATTAAAATTACTCTCCCAAGCCTTTTTAAGTTGTTCCACCTTAACATCAATTAAATTACCAAACCTTAATCTATCCCCTTCCACCTCTCCTAATATCTCTAAAGGTGCCTGATATTTATGGGCAATATTTTTTAAAGAATCTAAATTTTTCTCAGGAAGGGAAACCACAATACAAGATTGTGATTCACCAAAAAGAAGGGCATCATCTCTATTCTTGGCCTTTTTATCAACATATATTCCTTTCCCACCAGTTACACAAGCTTCTACCAGTGCAATAATTAATCCCCCATCAGAACAATCATGAGCAGAAGATAATATTCCAGAGGCAATACTTTCCCGGCAGGCAGCCTGAACTGATTTTTCTAAATGTAAATCAATTTGAGGAGGTAATCCCTTCTCAATGTTATGAATGACCTTTAAATATTCACTCGCTCCCAGTTCTTCTTTATTTTCTCCAATCAAGACAATTAAGTCTCCATCATTTTTGAAGGATATAGTACAAATTCGGGTAAAATCCTCTATAATACCTACCATACCAATAATAGGAGTAGGATAGATAGCTTCTTTATTGCTTTCATTATTCAGACTAACATTGCCACTAATAACTGGAATCCCCATTATCTGAGCAGCTTTACTTATTCCCTTCACTGATTCTTCCAGCTGCCAGAATATTTCTTCTTTTTCCGGATTCCCAAAATTAAGATTATCAGTGATAGCCAATGGTTGAGCTCCTTTACAGGAAAGATTACGTGCTGCTTCAGCAACGGTAATTTCTCCACCTGCAAAAGGTTCCAGGTAGCAATATCTTCCATTACTATCCACAGTGAAGGCAATTGCCTTTTTACTTCCCTCTATTTTTAAAATTCCTGCATCATCACCGGGAAACAAGATAACCTCCGTCCCGGTAGCACTTATCTTTCTAAAACTACTATAAATCCACTTTTTACTACTAAGATTAGGAGAGGATAATAGTTTTAATAATGCCTGGTTATAATCTTGAGGCGGGAGTATTTTTTCTAAATCTATTTTTTGAATGTCTTTTAGATTAGCAGGAATTCTACTCTGATAATGACGAATAGGAACACCACCTGCTAAAGACTTTGCAGGCACCTCCGCCACTATCTTATCTCCCTCTTTTAGACGCAAAAAGCCATCTGTAGTTACTTTACCCACTACAGAATATTCAATACCCCATTTGTCTAAAACTTTACCTATCTCCTCTCTATCATCTTTTTTAATTATCAGTAGCATTCTCTCCTGAGTTTCGGAAAGCATTATCTCTCTGGGAGTAATATTCTTATCTTTGCGAGGAACTAAAGAAAGATCCAATTCTATACCACAATTTCCTTTGCTGGCCATCTCACAGGTAGAACTAACCAGGCCAGCTGCCCCCAGGTCCTGCATTCCCAGTATTAGTTTCTTATCTGCTATTTCCAGGCATGCTTCAATTATCTTTTTTTCTAAATAAGGATCCCCTTGAGGGATAGGTGGATGTTCAATCTCTTTTTCTACTTCTGCCAGCTCACGGGAGGCAAAACTGGCACTACCTACCCCATCTCTTCCTGTTTTTGCTCCAACCAGAAGAACAATGCTATCAGTCCCCTTTGCTACTGCCACTACAATGTCGTCTTTTTTTACTAATCCCACACACATGGCATTTACCAGCGGATTGCCCTGGTAACTTTCCAGGAAATACGTTTCTCCGGCAATTACGGGAACTTCAATATTGTTACCATAAAAGGCTAATCCTTTTGCTACTTCTTTTACCAAGTATTTAACATGATTATCATCTAAACTACCAAAACGGAGAGAACCTAATAAGGCAACTGGTCTGGCACCCATAGCCAAGATATCTCTTACTACCCCACCTATACCGGTAGCAGCTCCATGAAAAGGCTCTACCGCCGAAGGATGATTATGGCTTTCAATTTTCATTACCAGAGCCAAACCTTCTCCTAGATCAATGGCTCCAGCATTCTCCCCGGGACCAAATAGAACCCATTCTGCCTGAGTGGGGAAAATACTTAATAACGGTTTAGAACTTTTATAACTGCAGTGTTCCGACCACATTGCTGAATAAAGCCCTAATTCAACATCATTTGGTTCTCTCTTTAGAGTCTTTACAATTTCCCTATATTCTACTTCCGTAAGATTATTCTCTTCTAAAATTCTTTTTAAACTTCTCTCCTCTTTGTTCATATTTATTACTTATTCCTTCCCCCATCAAATTTACATTATTTAGTAAATTTTCTTATATCCAAATTCTTCACCTTAACTAATTATTCTTCGATTCCTCGATTAAGTTCTAATGTTCTTATGTTCTGCTCCATTTTATTCAGGTAAGCTATTAATTTTTCTTTAATTCCGTTATTCTGTAGTGCTAAAATTCTGACTGCTAATAAAGCAGCATTAGCAGCATTGTTAATGCCAACGGTAGCAACTGGTACTCCTTTGGGCATCTGGACTATAGAAAGTAATGAATCTAACCCTTCTAATGTTTGTGTCTTAATAGGCACACCAATCACTGGTAAGGTAGTTTTTCCGGCAATAATACCTGGTAAATGAGCAGCACCACCTGCTCCAGCAATAATCACTTGAAAACCTCTTTGTGAGAATTGATTAATATATTGTAATAGAAAATCCAAAGAGCGATGTGCGGAAATGACCCTTAATTCATAACTAACCCCCAATTCCTGGAAAATCTCAGTTGCTTTTTCCATAATAGGTTGATCAGAAATACTACCCATAATAATACTAATATCCACCTTTTACCACCTCTGTTTCTTTGATCTGTTTTGTTCTATAAAAATTATTATTTAATTGTTAAAATTTCCCATAAAAACAAAAAACCCAGCCCAAGAGCATTCCAAAATAAGAGTGGAACCTCTCCGCCTGGGATTTTAGCCCTACGGTGTAGTATAAACTATACACTTTGC
>LDZT01011523.1_pt1 | contig 16812 bp, 10 predicted proteins | sample 615521 | NCBI WGS metagenome assembly LDZT01 (sample SAMN03408292, study PRJNA278302) | terrestrial metagenome | isolation source: oil reservoir sample SB1 | place: USA: Alaska, North Slope, Schrader Bluff formation | collected 2011-09
TTCGGTCAGTTCTACCATTGCTATTTATGATACTATTCAATATATCAAATCTGATGTTTCTACTATCTGTCTTGGTATGGCTGCCAGTGGAGCGGCATTGATTTTAGCCTCCGGGGCTAAGGGTAAAAGATTTACTCTACCCAACTCTAGAATTATGATTCATCAGCCTTTAGGTGGTGCTCAGGGACAGGTTTCTGATATTGAGATTCAGACCAAAGAATTGTTGAGGATTAAAAATAAAATTAATGATATTTTAACTTACCATACTAATCAACCAAGGGAAAGGATAGAAAAAGACACTGACCGCGATTTTTATATGACTGCAGAAGAAGCCAAAGCATACGGGATAGTTGATGAAGTAATTACTAAACGTACTGGTTTACAGAAAGAATAAAATGAGGTGTCTGCAATGAAATGTTCCTTTTGCGGAAAAGAACAGAGTGAAGTTGGTAAAATTATTTCCGGTCCAAATGGAGCCAATATCTGCAGTGAATGTATTCAAGTTTGTAATTACATGCTCAGTGAAGACGATATAAAAAAAGTTAATAGAAATTTATCTTTAAAAAATATTCCCATTCCTGAGGAGATTAAGAAATATTTAGATAAATACGTAATTGGTCAAGAGAAGGCTAAAAAGATTCTTTCTGTAGCTGTCTATAATCATTATCTGAGAATCAAGAATAATCTCAATAAATATGCTAATGGAAAGAAAAACAAAAAAGCGGATAATTTTGTGGAGCTGGAAAAAAGTAACATACTTCTTCTGGGACCGAGTGGTTGTGGTAAGACACTCTTAGCAAAGACTTTAGCAGAAATATTAGAAGTACCATTTGCTATTGCCGATGCTACTACCCTTACTGAGGCTGGTTATGTAGGAGATGATGTAGAAAATGTTTTACTAAAATTATACCATGCTGCTGATGAAGATATCGATATGGCTCAAATAGGAATAATCTATATTGATGAAATTGATAAAATAGCGCGTAAATCAGAAAATCCTTCCATCACTCGCGATGTTTCTGGTGAAGGGGTGCAACAAGCCTTATTAAAAATATTAGAAGGAACTGTTGCCACTATGCCTTTGCAAGGGGGAAGGAAACATCCTCATCAGAAAAATCTGGAAATTGATACCACTCAGATATTGTTCATCTGTGGTGGTTCATTCGAAGGATTAGAAAATATTATTAAAAATCGATTACAGGCACATCAAATTGGTTTTAATGCGGACATTTTTGGTAACAGGAATCTTCAGGATGATAGTAACATATTGAAAAAAGTATTACCGGAAGACCTCATTAAATTTGGCTTAATTCCTGAATTAGTAGGTCGATTAACTATTATTGCTACTATTGATAATCTTGATAAGGAAGCCTTGATGGATATTTTAACAAAACCAAAAAATGCCATTACCTTACAGTATCAACAGATATTTCATAATCAAGGAGTAGAATTAAAATTTACTCAACCCGCATTAGAAGCCGTGGTTGAGAAGGCTTTAAGTAGAAAAACTGGTGCTCGGGGATTAAGATCGATTATTGAAGAGTCTATGCTTGATATTATGTATCGGATTCCTTCTCATAAAAATATAAAGGAATGTATTATTACTGATAAGGTAATTGAGAACAATGAATTACCAATATTAATAAAAGAAAAAACAAAAAAGGAAGTAAAAGAAACTGCTTAGTAGTTTTACTAAAACTAAGAAGTTGACAAGTCTATACTATTAATAGTAATATAACAAAAAATATACTGGTGAGGAAAGGATAGAGTAAATATTACCGGTAAATGAGGTTATATTGAAAGTCATCCTGGAGCCTTTTTCTGAAACAAAAAGTAAGTTTCAACGGGTGAACCGTTAACTCTGGTTAAGTGCTTATTCTTTATTTTTTGTTAAAAATTAAGAATAGGAATTAAGGTGGTACCACGAGCCCTTTTCGTCCTTAAAGAGGAGGAAAGGGTTTTTTTATTTATTATAATAACTTAATTTAAATTTACTGAGGGGTTCTCAAGAGGAAGAATTCCCCTTGAATATCGCAATTGCCTAGCAATTTCGATATTCTTAAAAAAGTTTTATCTTTAATACTTTAATAATTAGAGAATATAACATTCTAGTACCATGTCCTTCTCCCTTAGAAGGGAGAGGTAAGGTGAGTGTGATAATAGAGAGGTTTCAGGGAATACTTCCCCTGAATATCTTGCAGTATCGTAATTTCAATAATTTAGATACTGCAAGATAATATAAGTATTATTTCTTCAATAAGGAACAATATATTTGATTTTGATTTAGGGGTTCTCAAGAGGAAGAATTCCCCTTGAATATCTTGTTGGTAAAACAAGATAGCATTTCTTGAATTGTATTTTCTTTGAGGGGTTTCAGGGGACACCTCCCCTGAATATCTTGGGAAAAAATTTAGGTGGAATAATATTTAGGAGATATATTTATGAAAAATAATCAATATAAAAAAGATCAGTTATCTTCTGTTTATAATCCTAAAGAAGTAGAAGACCAATGGTATCAATTCTGGTTAGAGCATGATCTTTTTCGTGCTAAGAGTAATAAAAATAAACAACTAAACTATTCTATAGTTATGCCCCCTCCCAACATTACTGGTTCATTACACATAGGTCATGCTTTAAATAATACTCTCCAGGATATAATTATTCGTTGGAAAAGGATGGAAGGATACCATGTACTATGGTTGCCAGGTACTGATCATGCTGGCATTGCTACTCAGAATGTGGTAGAGAGAGAAATTGCTAAGGAGGGTAAAACAAGATATGACTTAGGACGAGAAAAATTTTTAGAACGCGCCTGGCAATGGCGAGAAGAATACGGTTCTAATATTTTAAATCAACTTAGAAAAATGGGCTGTTCCTGTGATTGGTCACGTTTGAGGTTTACCCTCGACGAAGGTTTATCGAAGGCAGTGAGAAAAGTGTTTGTAACACTTTTTCAAGAAGGGCTTATCTATCGTTCCTATTATGTAATAAATTGGTGTCCACGATGCCAGACTGCCCTGGCTGATATTGAAGTGGAACAAAGGGAAGAAAATGCCAAACTATATTTTATAAGATATCCTTTAAAAGATTCTAGCACAGAGTATATTATAGTTGCTACTACCCGACCAGAAACCATGTTAGGCGATACTGCTATTGCTGTTCATCCAGAAGACCAGCGTTATCAGAAATATATTGGTAAAACAGCCTTGCTACCACTTTTAGATAGAGAGCTACCTATTGTTGCTGATGAATATGTAGACCCTGAATTTGGTACTGGTGCAGTGAAGATTACTCCTGCTCATGACCTGAATGATTTTGAACTGGGGAAAAGGCACCAGCTAAAAAGTATTAATATCTTAAATGATGATGGGACTACTAATCAACATGCCGGTTCACGGTATGCTAATCTTACCATTTGGCAATGCCGAAAGAAAGTGCTGGAAGATCTTAAAGAAAAAGGGTATTTAGAAAAAATAGAAGATTATAAACACGCCATTGGTCATTGCTATCGATGTGATACGGTAATTGAACCTTATTTATCTCAGCAATGGTTTGTGAAAATGAAAGATCTGGCTGAGGCAGCCATTAAAGCAGTAGAGCAAAAACAGACTATTTTTATTCCAGAAAGATGGTCAAAGGTCTATTTTGAATGGATGTATAATATAAAAGATTGGTGCATTTCCAGGCAGCTATGGTGGGGACACCGTATTCCGGTCTGGTATTGTCAGGATTGTCAGGAAATCATAGTAGCGATGGAAGACCCCAAAGAATGTCCTAAATGTCATGGTAAAAATTTAATCCAGGATAATGATGTGCTTGATACCTGGTTCAGCTCAGCTCTCTGGCCATTTTCTACTCTGGGTTGGCCGGAACAAACGTCTGATTTAGAAGATTTTTATCCTACCAATCTGTTAGTTACTGGATTTGATATAATTTTCTTTTGGGTAGCTAGAATGATAATGATGGGACTTAAATTTATGGGAGATGTTCCTTTTAGAGAGGTTTTTATAAATCCTTTAATTAAAGATATTGAAGGAAAAAAGATGAGTAAATCAAGAGGGAATGTTATTGACCCCTTATTAATGATTGAACAGTATGGTGCAGATGCCCTCCGTATGACTTTAGCCTCCCTAACCATTCAGGCCAATTATATTCGTTTGTCACAAGATAAAATTGAAGCATTTCGAAATTTTACTAACAAAATATGGAATGTAGCCAGGTTTACCCTGACTCATCTGAAAGATTTTAACCCTTTAGTAATTCAAGAAGAGGAATTGGAGTTTACCTTATTTGACCAGTGGATACTGGGACATTTAAATAATTGTATTAGAGAAGTAACTGAAAATTTAAATAAGTTTAAATTTAGTGATTCTGCTATGGCAATTTATGAATTTACCTGGAATTATTTCTGCGACTGGTATGTAGAGTTAGTCAAGGAGACCTTATATCAAGAGGAGAATAGTATCAAGAGAAAATCTACTCAATATGTGCTCTGGTTTGTCCTGGATAATATCTTACGGTTATTGCACCCTTTTATGCCCTTTATAACGGAAGAGATATGGCAAAAAATTCCTCATAACCAAGTGAGTGTTTCTATTGCTAACTGGCCTTCCTATAAAAAAGAGAGGGTAAAACGTAGCATCGAAGAAAAAGTAGTAATTATTCAGGAAACTATTAAAACTATTCGCAATATAAAAGCAGAAATGAATATTCCTTTAACCAAAGGCATTGATGTTTATATGAGAGTGGTGGACAAGAGTAAAGAAAAATTATTGGAGGAAAATTTATCCTACATCAAAAATTTAGCACATATAAATTTTGTTCAAGTAGGAAATACGTTAGAAAGACCAGAGCATTCCGCCACTGGTGTTTTAGAAGATATAGAAATTTTTGTTCCTCTGGAAAATGTAATTGATATTACAGCTGAAAGAGAACGATTAGAAAAAAAATTGTTGAAGATTGAAAAAGAAATAATTTTAATCAATAAAAAGTTAAAAAATGTTGATTTTATGCAGAAGGCACCTGCAGTGGTTATTGATAAGGAAAAAGAAAAGATAAAAGAATTAACCGACATACGAGATAGAATAGTCAAAAACTTAAAGACCATACAATAAAAATGAGTAATAGTTATAAAAAAGCAATTGAATACATTTATAATCTTAATAAATATGGAATTAAACTGGGTTTAAAAAATATTACTTATTTGCTTGCTCTTTTTGATAATCCGCATTTGAAGGTTAAGACAATTCATGTTGCTGGTACTAATGGTAAGGGCTCTACTTCGGCAATTCTTTACTCGATATTACAGGCTGCTCACTATAAAGTTGGTTTATACACCTCGCCACATTTAGTACATTTTCAAGAAAGAATGAGAATAAATGGAGAATTTATTACTAAAGAAGAGGTATGTTCTTTGTTGGAAAGGGTGAAGCCAGCAATTTATAAAGTGGCTAATACCGAAGGATATCAGCATCCTACTTTTTTTGAAGTTATTACTACTATGGCCTTCCTTTATTTTTACGAACATAATGTTGATTTTTCAATAATAGAAGTTGGACTGGGTGGTAGACTTGATGCCACCAATGTTTGTGAACCCCTCATTTCAGTAATTACCCATCTTGATTTTGACCATATGGATAGATTAGGCAATACCTTGCCAGAGATTGCCCAAGAAAAAGGGGCTATCATTAAACAAAATATTGCTGTGGTTAGTGCAAAACAGTTTCCTGAAGCAGAAGTAGTAATAAAAAGCATAGCTCGTGAGAAAGGGGCTCCTCTGTATACTTATGGAGAAAATTTCAAAACCAATTTGCTTCGTTCTGAATTAAAGGGTAATTCTTTTCATTATAGTGGAATTTATAACCAACTTAATAATTTATATCTACCCTTAGCGGGCGAATATCAGGTAGAAAATGCTTCTTTAGCCATAGCTATGGCAGAGTTAATCAATCATAGAGGTTTTATGATTAGTGAAGATAATATTATTAATGGGGTAAAGAATAGTCAATGGCCAGGTCGTTTTGAAATTGTTAGAGAAAAACCAATGATTATATTAGATGGTGCACATAATCCCAATGGAGCATCTCAATTTATATTTAATCTAAAGAAATTAATACCAGATAAAAAAATAATTGCTATTTTAGGTGTTTTTCAAGATAAGGATTATCCTGCTATTGTTAAGATTATTGTTCCTCAAGTAAACCAGTTAATTCTTACTATGGCCAGCAATCCCCGTGCTACCCCGACTGAAATATTAGCAAAGGAGGCCAGTCAATATATTAGTAAAGAGAAGATAATAGAAACAAATACGGTATCCGAAGCTATCAGAGAGGCTCTTCGAATTGCTCAAAAAGAAGAGGTAATCTGTATTACTGGTTCACTATATACGGTGGGAGAGGCAAAGGCTTATTTTTTAAAAAAGGGGGGCAGAAAGGAGAAATAGTATTGTTCAATCTTTCCAAACAGGAAAAAATTGTTTTTTTATTTTTAATTACTATATTATTAATAGCCTTGGGAGGGAAGTTCTACCTTCAGGGGAAAAATAAGATAACTATAGTACCTGCTAATAGCCAAGATAAGGAAATTATCCCAGAGACTAAAACAATCGCTGAAGAGGAAAGTTTAATTATTCACATTGCTGGAGCAGTAAATCATCCTGGTGTTTATCAATTGCCCAGTGGAAAACGGGTTATTGATGCTTTAAAAATGGCAGGAGGAGAAACAGAAAAGGCCAATCTTGATGCAGTGAATCTGGCTGCACCTTTATATGATGGACAAAAGATAATTATACCTTTCATCCCGGAAAATGTTGAGAGTGGGTCTCTAAAATACGATGGTCAAATTATAGTTAACGAGGATTATAGTAATTTAAATGATAATAATTTATTGAATATTAATAATGCTAATTCTCGTCAATTAGAAGAACTTCCTGGTATAGGTACCGTTCTTGCTGAACGTATCATAGAATATAGAGAAAGCAAAGGTGCATTTCGTAATATAGAAGAGATTAAAGATGTTCCCGGAATTGGAGAAAAGAAATTCGAAGCTATTAAGGAGTTAATCACTGTCTATTAAGGAAGAAAAATCACTACCTTTTTTACAGGGACCGCTACTTTTAATATTAATAAGTTATATTTTAGGGGTATTACTCCAGAAGTTCTTTCATCATTTTTCTAATCAGTTTTTATTTTTATGGTGCTTGCTTATCTTTTTCCTTATTATCATCTCTTATAAAAAAGGCTTGAGGATAACTGGCATTATAATGATTTTATTTTTTATAATGGTTGGTGTCTTAAATACATCTTATCAAAGTCAACCTGAAAATGCTAATCATGTTTACCAGTTTGCTAATAAAACTGGATATTTAATAGGGATTGTTCAGGAAATCCAGAATAGACAAAATAGTACCTATCAGGAGGTAATCCTCGATACTCAACTTTTTCAAGGAGTGGATGAAAGTTATTATATTTCTGGAAAAGTTCTCTTGAGAATATATGGTGACGGTTTGTCTTTGCAGTATGGTGATATAGTTAAAGCAAAAGTTTTATTACAAGAGCCTAAATTAACAAGTAATTTTGGTGATTTTAATTATCGGGAATATTTAGCTCGACAAAAAATATTCTTAACAGACAATATCAATGCGGAACAGCTAAAAGTCATTGGTGTTAATAAAAACTTTAATATTTCAGCGTTTCTTAATAATATTAAAGATAGTATTACTAAAAAAATTGAAATAATTTATCATTACCCTCATAGTGAACTAATTAAGGCAATTATTACCGGGAATAGAACAAAAATACCTCAGAAATGGGAATTATTGTTTCAGAATGCTGGTATTATGCATATCCTGGCCATCTCCGGGTTACATGTTGGCATTATTGCCTCTGCTCTTTTTTTTATTTTGAAATTTATACCCATAATTGGTCAGAAAAATAATTTGAGATACCTGACTATTATTATCTTTTTAATAGGATATGCAGCTATGACTGGTTTTCGTCCTTCTGTAAGCAGAGCTACTTTGATGTTTCTTATTCTTCTTCTTGCTACCTATTTTAATCGGCCTTATCATATCTATAACAGTCTTTATTTAGCAGCTTTATTGATCTTGTTTTATCAACCATTATTTTTATATGATGCTGGTTTTTTACTTTCATTCACTGTAACATTCTTTATCATTTTTCTTTTTCCAATTTTAGAGGGAAAGTTAACTTTCTTACCTCACTATATTTCCAAACCATTGGCTGTCTCTTTAGCTGCCTGGTTTGGGATGGCTCCTCTTTCTGCCTATTTCTTCTATAAAATATCTTATATTGCTATCTTATCTAATTTAATCATTGTTCCTTTGCTTAGTATCATATTAATCACGGGTTTAATTTCTGTTTTTTTATCTTTTATATTTCTCCCATTAGCCGGTATACTGGCTTTATTTAATCAATTTTTAATTTCATTGTTGGTTGGGACGACACATTTTCTTTCATCTTTACCCTTTGCTTACCAATTTGTTAGTCAACCAAGTATAGGTCTTACCCTGTATTATTATTTTATTATTCTGTTATTTTTCTATTCTCTGCATTTTTGGTCTAAATTAAATCTTACTACTAAAAAAAAGATCTTCTGGACTATTACTTCCTCTGGATTTATGGTCCTATTTATTCAAATTATTTTTCCCATAAATTCTCTTTCTGTTCATTTTCTCAATGTAGGTGAGGGAGATTCTATTCTAATTCAAACACCTCAAAAAAAGAATATTTTAATTGATGGAGGAGGGACGCCTTTTTATGATTTTGACGTAGGTGAAAACGTAGTGATTCCTTATTTAAGACGATTAGGAATTAACCATATTGACCTGATGTTTTTGACCCATCCGGATATGGACCATCTGGAAGGATTAATTACTATTTTGAAGGAAATGGAGGTAGATATGGTAATTGATAGTGGAATAAACTATCAGCATGATACCTATCAAAAATTTCTCTCCCTTATTAAAGAAGATGAAGGAATAACTTATTATCAAGCCAGAGAAGGTGATATTATCAAATTGGCACCTGAGCTTCAGTTGTTAGTGCTTAATTCTTTAAATATAAAAGACTATGGTCAGGAAATTAATTTTAATAATCATTCGATTGTGCTAAAATTACTTTATAAAAATACTGACTTCTTATTTACTGGTGATATTGAAGAGAAAGCAGAAATGAATTTATTATCCTGGAATTCTTTTTTACAAAGCGATATATTAAAAGTAGCACATCATGGCAGTAATACCTCAACGACAGATCTATTTCTTAATCAGGTAAAACCAGAAGTTGCTGTCATTTCAGTAGGTTCTAATAATTTTACTCATCCACATCCAGAAGTTATGAAAAAATTAGAAGCCAGCTGCCAAAAAGTGCTCAGGACCGATTTGAATGGAACTATAATTATCAGAAGTAATGGGAAGGAATATTTTATTAATACTTTAAGGTGAATAATATGACTACCAAATACACCACCCTTGATTATTTTTCCTTATTAAGAGAAATAGAGCACGATTCAATTAAACCAATCTACTTGATATATGGTGAAGAGGCTTATTTGCATAATATTATTGTAGATAGATTTAAAATATATTTTGCTAAAATTAAACAGAGTGTTAATTATGAAACATTTTCCGGGGAAGACCTTGATTTTAATCGTTTAGCTAATTCGCTACAAACTTTGCCACTTGGTGCTGTGAGGCAATGTATTATTGTCAAGCAGATAGAAAAATTAAGAGCGACTTTCTCTCAAAAATTAGATATTTTATTAAGTAATCTTCCCTTTGGAGGAAACAATTTATTAATTCTGCTTTTTTCTAATGATAAACAGATTCCTAAAAATATTTCTTTAGAAAAGATAAAACAATTTGGAGCTATTATTGCCCTACCAAAACTTAAACCATTTCAGATTAGACAATGGATTAAGAGGAAGTGCCAAGAAGGTCATAAAGAGATAACAGAAGAAGCAATCTATTACTTACAAAGAATAACGGAGAACGATTTAAGTCAAATAAATAGTGAAATTGAAAAGTTATTTTGTTTTTTAGGTGATACTTCTACTAGAATTAATAAGGACGATGTTATAAATGTCTTTTATGGACTTCAAGCAGGAAATATCTTTGATTTTGTCGATGCATTAGGAGAAAGAAAAACTAAAGATGCCTTAGTCTTACTTAGAAAATTAGAAGAAAGTGATTACCACCCCTTATCATTATTAGCAATGATTAATCGCCAGATAAGACTTATTCTACAAACAAAATTGTCTTCTGGTGATTTAAAAAAATTAGAGGGAGAAATTAATCTCCCTCCTTTTGTTATTAAGAAACTTATCAGTCAATCTCAAAAATATCAACTAAGTGAATTGAAAAAAGCCTATTCTTATTTACTGGATGCTGAAATCAGTTTAAAGACTAATTCTATGCCATCTATTGTAATTTTAGAACAATTAGTTGTTAATATAACAGTATATTCAAGGGGAATCCTTCCCCTTGACAACCCCTGAATCTATGAATCTAAAATTAGAATCTAATTTTTATTTATGATTATTTATAGTTACTATCTGGTCTTTGATAATTTATCTTTCTATTTTTAAGAATATCCAAATTGCTTTGCAATTACGATATTCAAGGGGAATCCTTCCCCTGGACAACCCCTGAATCTATGAATCTAAAATTAGAATCTAATTTTTATTTATGATTATTTATAGTTACTATCTGGTCTTTGATAATTTATAGTATCGGAATTTCAATAATTTCGATACTATAAAAATAATATTAAGTTTTATTTCTTCAATAAGGAACAATATATTTTGATTTAATTCTGGGGTTTCAGGGGATACCTCCCCTGATTATTTTGTCTTTCTATTTTTAAGAATATCGAAATTGCTTTGCAATTACGATATTCAAGGGGGATCCTTCCCCTTGACAACCCCTGAATTAAACTTAAAATAATAATCTATTACCCTCTTCCTGGAAGGGGAATGGTGAGAGTGTCAGAAAAGTTAATAGAGAGATAATTATTTCTGTTCATCATCTGAAGTGGGTTGATTTTTAGAGCTTAGCATGCTAAGTTTAAGTTTCTTTGCTAATAAAGATTTTTTTCTGGCAACTGTATTTTTGGCCAGTATTCCTTTTTGTACCGCTTTATCTAAAGCAGAAATACATTGCTGATAGTATTGCTGAATAACATCCTTATTTTCAGCGATAAGAGATTTTTCAAATTTTTTAAATAATGTTTTTACTTTAGCTTTATAAGCAGAATTTCTTTGTCTTTGCTTTTCAGAAAGCTTTACTCTTTTAATTGCTGATTTGGTTATTGGCATTTTCAATATCCTTTCTAATATTTTTGCTTGTAAATTTTAACATCTTTTTGGTTTAAAATCAAGAAGCAAAAAATAAAGTATTTTAATGCATTCCAGTATCGGAGAAAAAAATGAATGAAAGCAATTTGTGGATAGCTAAATACACAGGGATAGTAATGATAGCCACCTTAATATCTCGTATTTTAGGTTTAGGCAGGGAGATAGTTATTTCCAATCAATTTGGAGCGGGAATTGAGACCGATGCTTTTTTTATTGCTTTTATGATACCAAACTTGTTAAGAAGTTTTATAGGAGAAGGTGCATTAAACACTGCATTCATTCCTATATTTTCAGAATGCTTAACCAATCAAGATCAGAAAAAAGCTGATACCTTTGCCAGTAACGTATTAAATATTTTAATTGTTACCCTATTTATTATAATACTATTAGGTATCTGGGGAACCCCTTGGATAATAAACATTATTGCTGGTGGATTTAAACAGGACCCGGAAAAATATCTATTAACTGTTCGCATGACCAGAATAATGTTTCCCTATATTGCTTTTGCTGCTATTGCTGCTTTATTTATGGGAATTTTAAATTCTTATAAACAGTTTTTCATACCCGCTTTAGCCCCAGCTTTATTAAATATTAGTATTATTTGGTTTGCTTTTTTCTACACCGCAAAGTTAGGAATTTACAGTTTAACTATTGGTGTCCTTTTGGGAGGATTAGTACAGGTATTGATTCATATACCTCCTTTGTTGAAAGGGGGATTTCAGTATCAATTGGTCATAAATTTTCATGATCAGAACGTTAAAGAATTTTTTCAACTTTTAATACCAGCTATAATTGGACTGGCAATTGATAAAATTAATTTTGTAGTTGATCGAATTATCGCTTCTTATCTAGCCCATGGAAGCATTTCGGCTTTGTATTATGCTAACAGACTGATGCAATTTCCTCTGGGTATTTTTGGTATTGCCCTTACCATTGCTATTCTTCCCACTCTTTCTAAATATATAGCAAAAAAACAAATTGGAAAAATGAAAGAGAGTTTTTCTTTTGGTTTTAAACTTCTTTCTTTGTTTACTTTACCTTCTACGGTGGCTTTGATTGTTCTTAGTTATCCTGTAGTCCGTTTATTTTACGAACATGGTTTATTCAATGCTCAAGATACTAATATTACTAAAATTGCCCTGATTTGTTACACTATTGGTTTATATGCCACTGCTCTCTTGAGATTGGTGATAAGCACTTTTTATGCTTTAAAAGATACCAGGACACCATTGAAAATAGGTTCTTTTGTAGTTATTTTTAATATTATATTAGACCTTATATTGGTACGTTTTTTAGGTCATGCTGGTATAGCATTGGCGACCTCACTGGCAGCAATTGTTCATTTAATTATCTTGAGTATTGCCTTACAGAAGAAGGTAAAAGGACTTTTTACCAGAGAGCTTTTCACATTTTCCTGGAAAACGGGCTTAGCGTGTTTATTGATGGGTCTTTTTTGTTGGGGAGTTAGTCAGTATTTTGACTTTAAATTTGATATGAGTTTAAAAATATTTCAACTTTATCAGGTTCTGATTTCAGGAATGATAGGTGTAATGGTATATTATTTTAGTGGTATAATGATGGGTATCCCAGAATTTAGGAATGCTAAGCAAATTATTCTAAATATCATTAAGATAAAGACTAAGGAAGAAAATAAAGATGACTGAGATAACTAAAATTGAAAATATTCGTAATTTTTCTATCATTGCTCATATTGATCATGGGAAATCTACTATTGCTGATAGAATATTAGAGTTGACTGAAACAATCAGTCAAAGGGAAAGAAGAGAACAAATTCTTGATAATATGGATTTAGAAAGAGAAAAAGGTATTACCATAAAATCAAAGGCAGTTCGTCTGGTATATAAATCTGTAAATGGGCGAGAATATATCTTTAATTTGATAGATACCCCTGGTCATGTTGATTTTTCCTATGAAGTATCTCGGAGTCTGGCTGCCTGTGAAGGAGCTCTCTTGGTAGTAGATGCTGCTCAGGGTGTTCAGGCTCAAACAATTTCTAATGTGCAAATGGCTTTAGAAAATCAGCTTACTATTATAACAATAATTAATAAAATTGATTTGCCTACTGCTGATCCGGGAAAAGTGGAAAAGGAGATTAAGAAAATAAAAGTATTAGAAAATAGTCCAATTTTCTTAGCTAGTGCTAAAGATGGCACTGGAATAAGGGAGATATTGGAAGCAATTATCAAATATATTCCCCAACCAAAAGGTAGTTATGATCAGCCATTACAAGCTTTAATCTTTGATTCAGTATATAATTCCTATCAAGGTTCTATTGTTTATCTCAGAATTGTTAATGGTACTGTCAAAACAGGTATGATGATTCAAACTATGTCTAATAAAAAAACTTATGAAGTAAGTGAAGTAGGAATATTTACTCCAAAAAGAAAAAAAGTAAATCAACTTTCTGTTGGAGAGGTAGGATATTTAACAGCTGGTTTTAAGGATATAAGTCAGACTAAGGTTGGTGATACTATTACTGATGCCAAATATCCTGCTAAAAGCCGGCTACCTGGTTATAAAAAAGTATCACCAGTTGTCTTTTGTAGCTTTTATCCGGTAGAAAACAATGATTATAACGATCTTAAATATGCCCTGGAAAAATTAAGTTTAAATGATTCGGCAATTAGTTATATACCTGAAAATTCACCAGCTTTAGGATTTGGATTTAGATGTGGTTTTTTAGGTTTGCTGCATATGGAAATTATTCAAGAGCGATTGGAAAGAGAATATAATCTTCAATTAATTGCCACCACTCCCAGTGTCTTATATCGAATTCATTTAAAAAATGGTCAGGTTATTGAGCTTAATAACCCCTCATTGTTACCAGAAAGCAATAAAATTGATTATATTGAAGAACCATTTATTGAATTAGCTTTAGTTACTCCCAACCAATTTTTAGGAGGAATAATGGAACTAATTCAAGAAAGAAGGGGATTATTTAAAAATTTAGAATATCTCGATAAAGATAGAGCTCGCTTGTTATATGACTTACCTTTAAGCGAAATTATGCTTAATTTTTATGACCGTATTAAGTCAATCAGTAAAGGATACGCCAGTATGGATTATCAAATTATAGGTTACCGAACTTCACCTTTGATAAAAGTTGATATATTAGTCAATGAAGAGATTATTGATAACCTCTCTTTTATATGTCACAAAGATAAAGCGTATGAACGTGCCAGAAAATTAGTGGATAATCTAAAAGCAGTTATTCCTCGTCAGTTGTTTGAAGTCCCTATTCAAGCCAGTATTAATCACAAGATAATAGCCCGCTCCACGGTGAAGGCCTTAAAAAAGAATGTTTTAGCAAAATGCTATGGAGGAGATATTACTCGAAAAAGAAAATTATTGGAAAAACAAAAGGCTGGTAAAAAAAGGATGAAAAGAATAGGTAGAGTTGAGATTCCACAAGAAGCTTTTCTGAGTGTTTTGAAAATAGATTGAAATAAGTTGAATTACATTACTATGGGTATTAAAGATATCGGCTTATATATTCATATTCCCTTCTGTTATGCTAAATGTCTCTATTGTGATTTTTTTTCTATGGTCAGTAATGATGAATTATTTAAGAAAAAGTATCTGGAGGCTTTAAAGAAAGAGATAGAGATTTATAGTCAAAAAATAACTGATATAAATATTTTGTCAATTTATATAGGAGGGGGCACTCCCACCATTCTGAGTGGTATTCAGATTGAAGAAATATTAGAGTGTTGTTATACACAATTTAATATAGACCAGAAGATAGAAATAACTATAGAAAGCAATCCAGGTACTTTTGATTATAAAAAAGCTAAAACTCTATTTCAAGCAGGGGTAAATAGACTAAGTATAGGAGCTCAATCTTTTTCTGATAAAACTCTAAAAAAAATAGGCAGAATTCATAACAAAAGAGATATCTTAGCTTGTTATCAATATGCTCGGGAAGCAGGATTTAGGAATATTAATATAGACCTTATGTTTGGTTTACCGGGGCAAACTAAAAGGCAATTTAAAAAAACTTTAACAGAGGTAATTAATCTATATCCAGAACATATTTCACTTTATGCCCTATCAATTGAATCAGGTACACCTTTAGCAGACTTGATCAATATGGGAACATTAAAAATACCTTCTGATGATTTCAGTAATGAGTTATTTTGGGAGGCTATTGCTATTTTAGATGAACAGGGTTATGAGCATTATGAAATATCTAACTTTGCTTTACCGGGGAAGAGATGCTTTCATAATCAAATATACTGGAAAAATCAAGAATATTTAGGAGTAGGAGCGGGTTCGACTTCTTATTTGGCTGGCAAACGTTATCAAAATTACCGTGATTTAAAACAATATACTATGTTGCTTGAATATGATATTTTACCTATAGAATCGCAGGAAATACTTACTGAGAAGGAAAAGATGTCCGAAACAATAATCTTACAATTACGAATGAGGGAAGGGTTGGATAAAAATGGTTTTATGATTAAATTTAATACACCGGTTGAAAAAATTTATAGCCAATCCATACAATTTTTAAAGGAGCAAGGTTTATTAGCTGAGAATGAAACTCACTATTTCCTGACTAAAAAGGGAATTTCTCTGGCTAATAATGTATTTATGGAATTTTTAGATTAAGGGGAATAACCTGTTCCTTAGGCTTATCCTTCTAAAGTGGGGAAGGATTCCTCTTGAATATCTTGCAGTATCGGAATTTCAATAATTTAGATACTGCAAGATAATATAAGTGTTATTTCTTCAATAAGGAACATTATATTTTGATTTTGATTCAGGGGTTCTCAAGGGGAAGGATTCCCCTTGAAATATCTGTAATGCTATTGACAAATAAGTCATTGGGTGATATTTTATATAAGTAATTAGCACTCTCCACCTTAGAGTGCTAATCTGAGGTGAAAAAAATGATTATAAATGATAGAATGAAAACTATCTTAAATGCAGTAGTGCACCTTTATATTACTACTGCAGAACCTATTAGTTCCGATATGATTGTTTCTTATTATGGTTTGTCAGTTAGTTCGGCTACGGTTCGTCATGATCTGTTGGTATTGGAAAAACTTGGTTTTTTAAAAAAACCACATACCTCTGCTGGTCGCGTGCCAACAGATAAAGGTTATCGCTTTTATGTAGATAGATTAATGGAAAAAAATGTTGATAGTCTAAATAAGGAAGAAAAAGAAGAGATTATAGAGCAATATAAGATCGGAAGAGATTTTAATGAAATCATGATAATTACTTCTAAGCTGATTTCCAGATTGACTAATAATTTAGGTTTAGTCCTGGCACCTAATATGGTAAGGGATACTTTGAAAGATATTCATTTCATTTCTTTGGATAATCAACGCTTATTAGTAACGTTGATTACCAATAGTGGGTTATTTTTTCAAAAAATAATGAAGGTTAACTGTGATATTTCAGAAGAAAATT
>LDZT01010237.1_pt1 | contig 16795 bp, 13 predicted proteins | sample 615521 | NCBI WGS metagenome assembly LDZT01 (sample SAMN03408292, study PRJNA278302) | terrestrial metagenome | isolation source: oil reservoir sample SB1 | place: USA: Alaska, North Slope, Schrader Bluff formation | collected 2011-09
TTTGTTACCTATGGGTAACATGTGTTTGTTTTTAGTGTGAGTAAGTGGTCTTAGTCTTGTACCTCTTCCTCCTGCTAGTATGAGAGCTTTCATATTTTTTATGTATTTTTAAATTAATTAGAAATGTTTAGAAATTCTTTGTAGTTTTCTTTATTTATTAATTTGTATGTAGCATTAGGATACTCAAACCAAGTTTTGGGAGCATTTCTTTCCTTACTCCATTTAAATTCATAACCATCTAGAGAGTCAGCATATTTTTCAATATAGTCGATTTCTGCACCATCATATGTTCTCCAGAAGAATTTAGATACATGTCTTCCTTCATATTCATTTGATTTCATTCTTTCCAGAATGAGAAAGTTCTCCCATAGAGCACCTCTGTCGTTTCTTTTACTTAATGGATTAAAGTTATTTATTATTGCATTCCTTATACCTAAGTCATAGAAATATATTTTATTTTGTTTGGATAGTACCTTCCTTTGATTGGTAAAGTATGGGGGTAGTCTAAAGATTACATAGTTCTTTTCTAACAGATCAATGTATCTTTCGATAGTTCTTAGATTTAAATCCAAGAGATTGCTTAGTTCGGTAAGTGATACTTCAGAACCAACTTGTAAAGCAAGTGCGGCAAGTAATGAGTCTAACGAGGAGGAATTTTTCACATTTTCTAACTCAAGGATATCTTTATACAAATAGCTTTTTGTGATTTCTATTAAGTGCTTTTCTTTCGTTTCTCTATCTCCTTCATATATGTCAGGATATGTTCCATAAATCAAGAGACTCTCTAATTCCTTATCTATATCAAGAGGATGCCTGTCAGAATATATTTCCTTAATTGATAATGGGAATAGTTCATAGGTATATTTTCTCCCCGTTAGTGGTTCGGAAGTATTGGATAGAAGATTTAAACTCGATGAACCAGTAGCTATTATTTGTTTTTCTTCTTGGTAGTTATCAACAAACAGTTTAAGTGTGTTACCTATTTCATCTATCTTTTGTGCCTCATCAATGAATACTATTTTCTTTTCCCCTATGAGATTATCTAAATACTCAAAGTCATTTTTAGCAAGAGTTTCCCTGTCTTTTCTGTTATCTCCGTTGAAGGTAATAATACTGGAATAGCTCTTGAGGATATGATTAACAAGGGTAGTTTTACCTACTTGTCTTGGACCAGTAAGAATTATGACTTTACCTTTAAAAAAGTCTTCTCTTAAGGACTCTTCTATTGTTCTTTTAATAGTATACTGCATATTTTAGGCCTAATTTGTGTATTACACTACACATATTACGCCTAATTTGTGTAGTTGTCAATATATATTTTCTATTAAATATACTCAATTTCATCAGTATCTATATGTGTTTTTAACTGTTTTATACATCTAAACACATTTTAGGCCTATTTTAAGGAATGAACTACATAAATTAGGCCAAATTTACGGAGTTTCTATCCCTACACCCTCTTTTCTAAATATTTCTCTGCTAAGACATCTGCTTTCTTTTTGAGTGGTTTCCACCAATCTTGGTTGTCTACATACCACTGTACAGTATCTGCTAACCATTGATCTATGGATTTGGATGGTTCATATTCTAGTTCTTTTTGAGCTTTACTGAAGTCTATGGCATATCTTAGGTCGTGGCCTTTTCTGTCTCCTACGTGTACTATTAGGTCTTCTGGTTTGTCTAGGAGTTCTAGTATTTTTTTAACTATCCATATGTTTTGTTTTTCTCCATTTCCTCCGAAGAGGTATGTTTCTCCTATCTCTCCTTTAGTTATACAGAGTTCTATACCTTTACAGTGGTCTTCTACATGTATCCAGTCTCTTACTTGTTTACCATCACCATATACTGGTATTTCTTGTTTCATAATGGCCCTTGTAATTGCTAGTGGTATTAGTTTCTCTGGATATTGGTATGGTCCATAATTATTAGAGCAGTTAGATATTGTTATTGGTAGTTTGTGTGTGTGGTAGTATGCTCTTACAAGGTGATCTGAGGCTGCCTTAGAGGCAGAGTATACGCTTCTAGGGTCATATGGCATATTTTCATGGAATTTAGATTTAGGGTCATCGAGTGGTAGTTCTCCGAATACTTCGTCTGTAGATATGTGATGGAATCTAATACCTCCCTGTTGGACAGCTGCTTCTAGTAAAATTAGTGTTCCTTCCACATTTGTTTTTACAAATTCTTCTGGTCCTTCTATGCTTCTGTCTACGTGGGATTCTGCAGCGAAGTGGACGATGAGGTCTACATCTTTTGTTAATTTCATAACTAGATCTTTGTCACATATATCTCCTTTTACAAATTCGTAGTTGGGGTTGTCTTCTATGTCTAAGAGGTTTTGTAAATTCCCTGCGTATGTTAGTTTGTCTAAATTGGTTATTTTATCTTTGGGGTATTTGTTAAGCCAGTATTTTATAAAGTTTGAGCCTATGAAGCCGGCTCCACCTGTTATGAGGATTTGCATATATTTATATATTATTTTAATTTAGGTTTGGTACTATGAGTTAGTGTACAATATTGAGTGGGAGAAAAAAAGGCTAAACTTAGTTGAGAAATTAAGAAAATAAACACTAATTTTAAAAACTTGCTTTTCTTTTAATATCTCTTAGCCTCTCTAACAATTTCCATCCTTTACTATTTTTAATTTCTGATAATAATTTGTCTTTCTGCTCTAGAGATTTTTTGATTTCTTCGTTTTCTTCCTTAACTGCTTGCAATGATTCTTTTTGCATTCTTAAATCCTCAATAATTCCTGCAGCTGTCTCTATTGCTATAGATAAGACCCTATCTTTATCAATTGGTTTAGTATATTTAATATCTGAGCTGTCTATACCAAGTAATTTAATAGGTGCCTGAACAATAGATACATCTTCATGAGAATTCCCTGAAGGGTTCTCTACTGCATAATTAAAAGAATATTCCTGAAGAAGTAAAGAAGAAATGTAGCCGTTCTTAACAATGTCATCAAAGATTCTTTGTTGATGATAGTTAGTAACAGAAGTACGAGGATAATTTGAAATTTTATTTAAAATCCCAACTATTATTTTATTCATCAGCTGTTCCGAGGATCTAACTGGATAATGAGCAATTCTTAAGGTATCGCTGATAGATCTTTCTAAATCAATATCTGGGGGGGCCATAATATCATGTGAGGCCAATGCTAATCTTGCACCTTTATCATAAAGTTCGTTAGAGATACAAGTCTTATAATACACCTCTTGATCTTCTCTTCTATACTGAAATTTCTCAGGAATAAAAAGTGTGTTGTCTTCTTTACCTGTGATAACATATGTATCCCAGCCAAATAGGTTGATGATATTTGGATTTAAAGCATCAATTGCACACTCTATCTCCTCTTTGCTTTTTGTAAAAAGAAACTCATCTCCATCCAAAGGAAAAACCCAGTCCGGTTTGTACCTCTTCATTACATAATCTAACAATTCATTAGTTCTTTGCTCCTGTGCAAACACCTCTCGGTTATCAGTTATTATTTCAAGGTTCAATCCTTCTTCTTCGAGGTTCTTAAGTATCTCTGAAGTAAAATCTAAACTACAGTTTTCATTAACAACTAAGTAATCAAAAATCTCGAGAGAATATCTTACAAAGCTTTCAATTATATCCTCTTCATTTCTAACAGAGGAAATAGCAATAGTCTTTTTAGGACTCATACCTAAAGTTTTATTAAATATTTAATCTGTTATAATACTAAAAGAAATTAATTATAATAACAAGACATCAATGGCAAGTAACTGGGAAATCTATACCTCACATTTCGAATTCCATGATGAGTTACCACTCAATGAAGCTCCATGGGGAGGACACTGCTTTTTTGCATACGACTTAGTAACTAACTATAAACCTAAGACTATAGTAGAATTAGGGACATATAAGGGATACTCTTTCTTCTCTTTTGCTCAGGCTGTTAAAGATCATAAACTAGATACTCAACTTCACTGCATAGACACATGGCAAGGCGATAAACATGCTGGGTTCTACGATGAAGGGCTATATAAGGGATTTATCCATATTTACAAAAAATATTATAAAGATGTGGACGTCGATATTCACAGAGAAACTTTCGATGGTGCCCTGAAAGATTTCAAAGACAACTCTGTTGATTTACTTCATATTGATGGTCTACATACATATGAAGCTGTAAAACATGATTTCAAAAGTTGGCTTCCGAAAGTGAAGAAAGATGGAATTATTATTCTACATGATGTCTGTGAAATAAGAGATGACTTTGGAGTATATAAACTTTGGAAAGAATTACAAGCTAAATATAAGAATACCTTAACTTTTGAACACTTCCATGGGCTTGGAGTTATCTTTTTAGGTAAACCTCCTAAGGTTCAAGAGGAATTTCTAATGAAGTATTATTCTTTACGCTCTGAGCTAGAATCCCTAATAACAAGTCCTGAGGTTAATTCTATTAATAATTATAAACGAGAAGTTGATTTACTAAATATGCAGATTGAAGATAAGTCTAAATTAATAAATGAGCTTAGCGAAGAAGTTAAAGATTTAGCCACAGAAGTAAATGAATTCAGGGGTTTCAAGAAAAGTCCTATATGGAGAACATTGGTCAAATGGAGAAAGGTTAAATCCTTTTTAAGAAAGTAAATTTACTTTTTTCTTTTCAGAGATATTTTACCTTTAATATGCTCATTGTATATAACAACTCCTAGTCCAATATATCCTAAAATTGTTGTTATATAGGCTGGAGAAGCGTAACGATCAAGAAGGCCCCCAGCTACACAGTGTGCAACTATATGAAGGAAACTATAAGAAAGTAATATGAATACTGCTGATAGGGACTTAATACTATGTGGGGCATAATTATTCCTGGCACAACAAAAGAAATATATGATAATTGCAATAAATATTATCGGCAAAATTAACAGTGAAATATTGAATGCTATGATACTGGGAATCTCGTTTAAACTAAGCAGAGATTCAAAAATAGGGGGAGAATTAATATACTGTTCATAATCTTTTACTCTCTGGTACATCTCAGGTCGCATATGATAAATATTTGTCTTATCCTCTAGAATGCTTGTTGCAATAATACAGTTTTGCTTACATCCAACAATATTAAATTCTTCTTCTATAACGTACCACTTGCCGACAACCATATCTTTAAGCCAGAATACATTTACACTAGCAAGATAATTCTTGGCATAAGAATTAAAAATTACAAGAGGGTATTTAAACATTGATTGACCAACTAACTTAATAACCTCCATTCCCTCAACAGAGCCAGAAGCACTTCTCTGTAAAATCTTTTGATCAATTAGCCCACCATCTATACCATAAATTTCTAGGATGTAATAATTAGAAGTCTGCGAATTTATATCGTTAGTTAAAATTTCTTTCTCTATTGAGGTCAAGAAAGGACTTTCCTGAACATACGATAATGTGTAGGGGTCCTCTACTAGTTGGAAGCCCTCAACTGCTGTAATCATCCTCCTCCCTAAGAAACTTGATCCACTTCTCTCTCCATCAGAATCTAAGCCTCTATACTCCAAAAAGCTATTCCATAAAAATATACTTCCTATTAGAGACGCTAAGGAAAGTAAAAGAATAACTAATTTCTGTAAGAATTGCTTCCAACGTCTATCTACAAAGAATTGTATCAATATTGAAGCTCCTAATGGGAATAGTGAAATAGACACAAAAGGTTGTTTAAGAAACCAGGCGAATGGCACCATAACGACAAAATACGACAGTATAACCAAATATAATAGTCTGTCTTTATTCCAATCTACCCACAGCAATTTCCATGCTAAATAACAAGAAACTATACTTACAGTCATAGCAATAAATTCCGTGAGTAAAGTATGATAATAACCAAAAACAATAGGATTCAAAATAACTAGAAAGAGAAAGAGGATACCCACAACCAGTCTTATATTTTTATTTTTACCGTAGAATTCTTTGAGAATTTTATAAGAAACAAAAAGCATAAGAGAATAAAATGAGAAAGTAAGAAACAGAATCCCCTGTGTAGTTTTGCCGAAAATAAAATTACTAATATATATAATTAATGGAAAAACTGGACCCCTCACAATATCCCATGTTGAAAAAGGTAAATCACCCTCGAATATTGATACATAACCCATATAATGACCGGTATCATACAGTATCAGAACTGGGAAACTAAAATAAAAAACAAAAAAGAACACAACTAATATGATCCAATAATTTTTCTTAATCTTTGACCAAAAGTCTTTCATTATAAGTTCTGATAAATAAAAATAGTAGTTTTAGGATTTACTCTGAATGATCATACAAACCATATAAGAAGTCAAGAATCTTCTTTAACAGATTTCTTATTCTTTTCGGAACTAGTTTAGCTGATTTTAAAGCTATTTTATATAAAACACTCTTACCCTTATCAGTTATCATTGCCTTTTCAAATTCAGGTGTTCGAAGCTTTATAATCCTCAATTCCTCTTTATCAAATTGAAGATTTGTATTTATCACATTCCTCTCTCTTTCCAAATATGTAATGTACTCTTGAATCGTATTATCAAAATCAAATTCAGCTGAATCCCTCTTTCCCTGTTTCCTGAGCATAGAAAAGAGACCTTTGTCATAAATAACTTTTCTAATCTTCTCAATATATTTGTCCGAGTTATTAACTTCATTTATTATGTAACCATTTTCTCCATCTTTCATATACTCTAATACCCCAAAAGAATTCGAAACAATTGGCACAGCACCAGCGGCCATTGCTTCTAAAGCAATTAGCCCAAAGCCTTCATTAAGAGAGGCATCTACATATACGTCCGTTTCTTTTAAGACTTCAATTAATTTTGTACGCTTAACCGGTCCTAGGATCTTAACAACTTTGTTATTTCGAATTATGGGAAAATCTATACCCTTATGCATGTATACTATCCTAAATACAAGATTATTAAATTCTTGATCTAATTGCTTTATTATCTCTAAAAGTAGGAAGTCACCTTTCATAGGGTTGCCCCTCAATACTACAGTAACATTTTTTACCTTATCAGGACTCCTGCCATTATGTATAAGATCTATATTAATACCATTTTGGATTAAAGTAGTTTCCTTATTAAAATTCTTCTCTATTTTATTTTTTAAGTACTTTGAAATAACAACTTCATAATCGACTAATTTATGAGTTAATTCCACACACCCATAGATGTCACCATTTTCGAAATAATTCTCATAGCCTTGGATTAAATATATCAGAGGTATTTTCTTTTCATCCGCAATAACTCTAGCACCAAAAACAGAAATCCACAAAGTCGCCACAATCTGTTTAATATCATAATCTATCGACTCATATCTTTTAATAGGATTAAACAAAATCATTTCCTCAAAATCAGAGAAAAACTCATAGAGAATATTTGCTGAAAAGCCATTAATTACAAGGTAATTAACAATATCAACTACAACATGAGAACCGCCTGAGTTTTGTCCAATAAAAGGTAAATAGAAAGCAGTATGTAAGTTAATCTCCTTATCGTCTTGAGTCAAATGTTCATTAATGTACTCTATTGGATCATTTCTTTGGTATTTTGTCATTTCTTTTTCGAAATCATCAGCCCATCTTGAAAAGAATAAGGCCCGATTTCTTTCAACTCTTTCCTTTTTTTCTAATGAACTACCAAAAGACACTTCTGATTTGTGATAAACATAAGTGTCAATTGCGACTTTTGCTTTAAAGCCTTTTGATAAAGCTTTGAACTGATAGTCTGTTTCTTCGCCATATCCTTTTCCATAGGATTCATCTAACACACCAACCTCATCTATACATTCTCTTGTTAGCATAAGACAGTTACCAACTATTGTGCAAGCATCAAAATTTTTACCCTTAAATTTCTTTTCTAATAATCTGTCCATTTGGGTATAGCTGAAGCCTTCAAACATATCCAAAGATAGATTAGCTGCATTATTTGATATTGGTGAGATAAGGCCAATACTCTTGTCTTTCTTACAATGGGAAATCAATTTCGGTATTGTATTCTTACTCAATAAGCAGTCTGTATTTAGTAAAAGTACATACGGACTCTTTGAGAGCCTTAAACCTTTATTAACAGTATTGATAAAGCCTAAATTTCTTCCATTATTTACAATCTCAATAGAACCAGAGTATTTCTTTTCTAAATTCCTAAGACAATTAACTGTAAGTTCATCAGATTTATCATTAATTAAATATACTTTTCCAATATACTCTTTAGGTGTGTTAGTGAAAATTGAGTAAACACATAATTTTACCCATTCTGGGGCATTATATACAGGGATAATAATATCTGTATTTGACACACTCATTTCTTCCTTCTGTTCTGACAGATATTTGTTAGGTTGCATATGAATTTGTTAATCAAAAATTTCACAATCTTCTATCTGAATTCTACTATATTTAAGGAAATTAGAAAAATGATTTTGTAAACAGTGATATAAAAAAGTTAGAATTGGAAATGCATAAAATAAATAATATAATGTTTTAAACACTAAGTATCTAACTTACTTAAAAAATTTTTAACATTATGCAAAAAGAGAAAATACTAATCATAGCTACTACCTTCCCGCGCTGGGAAAATGATAAAATCCCCAATTTTGTTTATGAATTATCTAGAGAATATACTAAGAAATACGACGTACATGTATTAGCTCCACACTCTAAAGGCTCCAAAGCATACGAGAACATGGAGGATATTAAGGTACATAGATTCAGATATTTTTTCCCTAAGTTTGAAAACCTTAGTCAAGGGATATCGATTTCAAACGCTATAGAAAGAAATAAACTAAACATCTTCTTAATACCGTTTTTCCTCTTCTCTGGATTATGCAAACTTTTATATTTACTAATTAAGTACCCATTTAAAATTATACATAATCATTGGCTAATACCATTCTCTCCCTTCTCAGCATTTTTTAAACCTTTGTTTAAATATAGATTAATTGTAACCTCTCATGGAGGTGATATATTAGGCTTCTCTAAAGGAATTAAGAGATATATTATTAAAAAAATCTCAGAGTATGCCATAACAAAATCAGACTACTACACTGTAGTTAGTAAAGAGATAAAGACAGTAGCTGAGGAGAATTTTGATATTGATTTTAACAACAAACTGAAAGTTATTAGTATGGGAATTCCCTATGATGATTTCCAAAAAGTTAAACCAAATTTTTCAAAAGATTCATTCACCGCTGTATTTGTTGGTCGACTTAGTGAAATGAAAGGGACTGAATATCTAATTAGAGCTATAGGAGAACTTAAAAAGCAGGGTGAAAAAATTAAATGTAAAATTATCGGTGATGGACCTAAAAGAGAATACCTCGAGAGTTTAGTTAAAGAGCTAAATATTGAAGACCAAGTACAATTTACGGGCTTTATCCCACATAGCCAGTTAACAGAAGCACTTAATAGAACTAGTGTTTTTGTAGGGCCATCAATTACAACCTCTACAGGTTACAAAGAAGGCTTTGGTCTAGTCTTTATTGAAGCAATGGCTGCAGGATTACCCGTAATTGCTAGTAGAAGTGGTGGTATAACAGACACAGTTAAACATAAAGAAACGGGTCTACTTGTAGAAGAAAAAGGTTATAAACAGATAGCTGAATATATAAAAGAAATAAGAGATAATGAATCTCTAAGAAATGAGTTAATAAAAGGTGGAAAACAGACGGCAAAACAGTATTCTTGGCAGAATATCGGGGAGAGATTTATGGAACTTTTCTAAACTAAATGTCTTCGTAGCCCCAAAATTTTACTAAGTTAAAATCTATTAAATTCTCCTTATTTAGATATCTGTTTAAATCAACTACATTCTTTTTATATCTCTTCTTAAGCAAATGTCTTTCATTATCATCTAACTTCTTTATTTGCCCCTCCTTAGCAGGAGTCAAAAAGATTTTAAATACTAATCTATCTAGTACAGAGAAAAGTTTCAATGGAACGACCTTTCTTATAAACTTTAGTACGGAAGGATTCTTAAGAAATTTCCATAGACTTTTAAATCTAAGGGTCTTTGACTTGTTCCTAAAGATTTCACCCTCTGGGTAAAAATCTGTATTTTTAGTTCCAATAAATTTGAGAATGTCTTTGAGCACCTTTTTCTCATCAGTAGCAATTTGCTTAAGGAAGATTACCTTAATCTGTTTTGCTCCAAACAATTCAACATATCTTTGAATCTGTTTGTAAAAATTCGTCCATTCAGAGTAAAAAAGATACCGAGGTGTTGGAACTTTCTCGGGTAGAGCCTCTCCTTTCCTTCTTTGTTCTTCTAAATCCAAAGCTATGAATAAATCTTTTTGATTCTCTGAAAGATGACCTGAGAGTTCTCTGTGTAAAGACTCTATAAAGCTAGCAGGTTCTCTTAGGAATAAAATTATCTTAGCATCAGGATTGTATTCGTATATGTTCTTTGCTGCCTCCTTAGAGAAAGCATAATGTGGAGTTACCTCCCCCAAAAACTGATGCGCCTTAGCATCTTTATAAAATCCTTGGTACTGCTCTATAGTCCTAACAGGATAGTGAATCTTTGCACCATGATACTGATCACTTTCTCTATGTAAGTCAGTACAGAAATATCTTAACTCTTTATATCGGGGGAGAAATACTTCTGGATGTAGCTTAAGTAGATTGTAGTATGTTGTAGTACCACTTTTTGGATTGCCTATTATAAAGAAATCTACTTTTTTCATTATTTATAATTTTTACATTATTTATCCCAATGCCGTTCAACAAACTTCTCGATTCCAGAGCTACAAAGAAGCCCGATATTATCTAAGACCTTCTTATGATCCCAATTCCACCATTCTATATCAAGGAGTTTATCAACAGTCTCCTTATCAAATCGATACTTTATATGCCTTGCAGGATTCCCTACGACAATACTATAAGGCTCAACATCCTTAGCTACAACGCTATAAGCTCCAATTACAGCACCATCTCCTATTGTTACACCAGATAAGATAGTTGCACCCCTACCTATCCACACATCATTTCCAATTTTTACATCTCCTTTTGAAACTTGCTCATTTTTAATCACACGTTCAGGAAATGGGTATGTAGTTACCCAATCTATCCTATGGTTCCCTCCAAGGAATATTTTTACTTTTCTTGCTATAGAACAATATTTACCAATCTCTAAGCTTGCACCCTTACTGTATAAAATTTTCGGGTTTCCATATGTGTAATCTCCAATATCATGTTTCTTATGCCATTGGTTGGCATAGAATAGTCCAAACTTACTAGCTATAATATTTGATAATACGGTCTTATTTAGTTTCATAATAACAAATAAATAAATTACTCCTTATATCTTTGCTTTTTCATTTCATACATTATCCTCTCCTGATTCTTTCTTACCCTATTAAACATATCTGCTAACAAACCAACAATTACTAACAGTAAACCAAATATTAAAAAACCTAAACCTATAAAACCAAAAGCCTTGTAGGGACTAAAAGCACCAGCTATAAAGTAATGAGCAAAAAGGAAAATCTCAAACAATAAACCAATACCCATAGAAACAAAACCCATACCACCAAAAAACAACATAGGTTTGTAATCTCTAAGAGTACGAATAATAATCTTTAATGTCTTATAAGCATAAGAGGTAATCTTACCAGCTACTCTAGACTTCCTACCCTTAAAGTATATTACATCTACTGGAAACTCTATTACCCTTAAACCCTTATAAACCATATCCAATATTGTCTCTTGGGTGTATGTAAAAGAACCAAACAGATTTAACCTCATTAAAGCTTCTCTATTGTATGCTCTAAAACCACAAGATACATCTCTAAACTTCTGACCACTAATTATCGATATTAATCTAGACATCTGTTTATTCCCCCAATATTTACTCTTAGGCATATTCTCTGGCATACCATCCTTAAACCTATTACCTGTTACCATATCAGCTCTATTATTTAACAAAGGCTGTATCATCTCAGGTATCTGATCACTATTAAACTGTCTATCAGCATCTATACTTACTAAAATATCTGCATTATTTTCTAAAGCATACTGTACAGCAGTTTGAAATGCTTTACCTACACCTCTATTAATTCCATGACTTACAATATTTGCACCATGCTCTCTAGCTATCTTAGCAGTTCCATCTGTACTACCATCATCTACAACCAATACCTCTATATTATCTATACCCCGTATACTCTTAGGTAAATCCTTTATTACATCTCCTATACCTTCTGCTTCATTTAGGGCAGGTATGTATATTGTTAGTTTCATTGATTACTGTTATTAATTTACTTACTATTCTTTACACCCTTTAATCTAGGAGTAAGCTTAAGATATGATATACCCCCTATTAAAAATGTATTTATTAAAGCTATAGCTCTAATAATTAAAGATCCTAATAGGATTATATCAGACTCTAAACCAATTATATCAGAGGTAAACATATATACAGCCTCCTTAACCCCTATACTATCCGGTGTAATATTTACAAAGGTAGTAATCATACCCAACGATGACATATATGTAGATTCAAAAAGGCCTAAAGTATATCCAAGCCCCTTGTATACAAAGATAGCCTGTAAGGTTGTAAGCAGAAGACTAGCAATTGATAGAAATACAAATATTAATAATTTTTTCTTATCTCTTTTTATAGTGCCCCAACCCTCTAAAATACTATTAATCCAATTAATTACTCTATTCTCTTTACTATTTTTAAACCTTGGATTAACTAGTGTCAGGATTAACATGGAAATAAGAATAAGAATAAAGAATGCTAATACCAAGTAACTAATACGACCGTATTTGAAATAAATATAAGCAAGAGATATCAATCCAATTATTGAGTTTGTTATAAAGTTGATAACATAAAGACCGGCTATAGTAGAGATATATTTTGTATATGGTAGTTTATAGACCTCTTTTAGAAACACACCTCTAAATACTGCCCCACCCTCAGATACTATCTTGTTTAGTAAGCTGTTTGAGTATTGTAAAAGAAAAGCTTCCTTTAAATCAATATGATAGTTAAGTAATCCTATTACCTTTTTGTTGTTTAATGCTATTAAGAATACCGATAGGATTTGGAGTATAAATATATATATTACATACTGTATATCTAACTCCTTAAGTGAAGAGAATATCTCTCTATTCTTATACAAATAGTAAGCCATTAAGGCTATTACACCAAATGTTATGATATTTGTAATCTCTTTCTTATGCTTCTTAATAAAGCCAAAGATCTTGTGCATGTATCTTTACTAGATTGAGTTATTTACCAATCCCCCTATAAATCTTCCCCTTTTTCTCTATCTCCTCCTTATCCAATTTATTCATTCCATCTACAACAACCTTAATATTCTTTCTCTTACCAATTTTTTCTGTTAAATCTCCAAACTGTTTATGAGCTGTAGCAACTACAACAGCATCACATTTATCTAGTGCTTCATCTAAGGATTTTACATTAGACATATCTGGAACAAAAGGATCATATACTAATAAATCCGCACCCATATCTTCTAATATCTCCTGTATCTCTAGACATGGGCTCTCTCTTAAGTCAGCAATATCTTCTTTGTAACTAAGTCCTAGTAAAGCAACCTTAGTACCATTAATAGGTAACTTAACCTCATTTAATGCTTCTTGTAATCTCTCAACCGTATACTCAGGCATACTATTATTAACCTCTCTAGCCATCTTTAAGAGCTTGTGATCAAAACCTGACTCTGCAGCTCTATTGATAAGATAGTATGGGTCTACTGCTATACAGTGACCTCCTACACCCCTACCAGGCCAGTGTGCCATAAATGAGAAAGGTTTATTGGATGATCCTTTTATTGTTTCTATTAAATCTATACCCATAGCATCAAAAGATTTAGCTAACTCATTAACATATGCAATATTTATATCTCTAAAAGCATTCTCTACTATCTTAGTAGCCTCTGCTATCTTAAGAGAAGATACTTCATTTACTTGTGCATCTAAAAATGATCTATATATATCTGCAACCTCTTTAGTTTTTTCTGGTATAAGTGAACCTATATTTCTAGGTATATTGTATACATTCCATTTAGGATCTCCTGGATTAATTCTCTCAGGACACATAGCAATATTAAAATCCTTACCCGCTTTAAGACCACTACCTTCCTCTAATATTGGAAGGAGTATCTCTTCACATGTACCTGGGTTAACTGTAGATTCTAGTACTACTGTTTGTCCTTTTTCTAAATACTTAGCTACCTCCTTCCCTGCACTCTTTACTGGAGTATAGTCAGGAGTATAGTCATCTAATACTGGTGTAGGCACACAGATTATGTAGTAGTCACTTCCTTCTATTTCTTTTTCATCCGTAGTTGCATGTAAATCTAATTCCTTTAATTCTCTCTCTGCTATCTCATCAGTTATTGGACACTCCTTATCCAATATTTTCTTAACCTGTTTTTCACTTATATCAAAACCAACTACTTCATACTTACCTGATTTTTCTATAGCTAGTGCTAATGGTAGTCCTACATAGCCTAGTCCTATTATTGAGATTTTTTGCATATGTTTATACTGCTTAAAGTTAAAATAGCTTTCCCATTATATTGTAATTGTATATAATTTGAAAGTTAGTTTAGAACTTGTTAGATGAATAACAAACCATTGGTATCTGTCATAATACCTACCTACAATTCAGAAAAGTATATTAAAGAGACTTTAGAAAGTATTCTTAACCAGACATATGAGAATATTGAAATAGTAATTACTGATGATTGTTCTAAAGATAATACAGTAGAAATTGTTAAAGGATATAAGAGTAAAGATTCTCGTATAAGATTGATTGTTAATAAAGAGAATATGGGAATAGCTCTTAATATGAATAATGGTATTAGAGAATGTAAGGGGAAATATATAGCTATACTAGATGCTGATGATTGGGCATACCCATATAGGATCGAAGAACAAGTAAAAGTAATGGAAGAAAATCCTGATGTCGTACTATGCTCTGGATATATGCATATATGTGATGAGAATCTAAATATTCAAAAACTAAGAACATACCCCTTAACAGATAAAGAGATTAGAAGAACCTTTATGAGATATGATCCTATATCTCATCCAGCTACGATGTGGAGAAGAGATCAATGGTTAAAAACAAGTCTGTATAGTGACAATTTCCCTATCTGCAGGGATGTAGATATGAAAATACGTATATCTGAGTTTGGTAAATATCAAAATATTCCTAAAGCCCTAATTAAATATAGAGTTAGAAAGGACTCTGAAACAGGAAAGAGAATTAGACAAACTCAATGGTATACATTCTATCTTCAAATGAAGGCCCATTTTGAATATGGATTTACTATAACATTTGGAGATGTTTTGTTTATAATTGGTAGGTTAATAGCAACAGTTATACTTCCAGTATCAGTACAGAGATCTATCGCGAATAGCTTTAATTACAGAAAGAAAAAGAAATGAAGAAGTATAAATACTACATATATCCAGTAATTATCCTATTCTTTGTTTTAATCCTTTCTATTTTTAAACTTCATGGAAGTTCAATGGGGTTTTACAATGTACTTCTTAATGGTAATACAAGAGTTGAAGGTCATATATATGGAGAACCTAGAGCAGTTAGAAGTGATGAGTATGTTGTAAGTACACCGTTACTTATTTCTCAAGATATTAATGATGAACCTGTTGTAAATGAAGATGTAGGTACTGGTATTAACTTAGGTGTTAATTATGATAAGCCAACTAGGACTATATTTGCTCTTTTTAAACCATCTCAGTTTACATTTTTCCTCTCAAACAACATTGAATTTAATTTTGCTTTTTATTGGTGGGCTAAATATGCAATTATGCTAATTGGGGTCTATTTGTTAACCCTTAAACTTACAAAGAAAAATGTCTTACTATCGGTATTCACCTCACTTCTTTTTCTCTTTACACCCTTCATTCAATGGTGGCTACCACTAGAATTAATAGGCTTTATATCATTCGCAATTTATTTCTTCTTAAATATTGTTGATACAAAAGAAATTAAGTACACCATATTAAACACTCTTGGTTTGGCATATTCTCTAATCTCCTTTGGTCTTATACTCTACCCTCCTTTCCAGATTTCTTTAGCTTGGGTTGCTTTACTACTATGCTTAGGTTATGTAATAAAGAAGAGGAAGGAAGTTTTTGAAAGAAGGAATTTGTTAAGGATTGGGATAGCAGTTGTTTCATCAGTTTTGATTACAGGACTCTTTGCTTATCTATTTTATACAAGATTCACAGATGTAATAGATATAATTAGTAGTACTGTTTACCCTGGTAGTAGATTTATATCAGCTGGAGGTGGATCTTTGGATTGGCTACTTAATGGCTCCTTAAACATCTTGTTACAAAAGACTAGTAATGGAGTTCACTCAGGTATAGGTAATCAATCAGAAGCTTCAAACTTTTTTCTTCTTTCGATATTCTTGATTCCTTGGATTGCATATAAGAATATTATAAGGAAAAAGAAGATGAAAGTTGATTGGTTATCTATTTCGCTAATTGTAGTGATTTTTCTTTTTCTTTCTTGGTATTTCCTACCTTTGCCTGATTGGTTTTCCAGAATTACATTTCTATATATGGTTTTACCTGAACGCTTGTTTATTGGTATCGGTTTTGCTAGCTATCTTTTAATACCAATATTTCTAAACAACAATATGTATCGATTTAATAAAGAGAAAAGAACAGACAAGTTAATTGTTATATTATCGTTCTTATTAACATATTTAGTGCATTACCTGATAGTCACTAAGATCTATCTATTTGCTAATGATTTCTTTAAATCACCTCAAATCTTACCTCCTT
>LDZT01008481.1_pt1 | contig 16777 bp, 16 predicted proteins | sample 615521 | NCBI WGS metagenome assembly LDZT01 (sample SAMN03408292, study PRJNA278302) | terrestrial metagenome | isolation source: oil reservoir sample SB1 | place: USA: Alaska, North Slope, Schrader Bluff formation | collected 2011-09
CGGGGAACCACCCTGGGATCCGGAGATGCCCGTGTTCATACCATTGAACATGTGATGGCCGCCCTTCGAGCGTGTCATATCCATAATGCCGTCATCGAAATGGACGGCCCCGAACCTCCGGTGGGAGATGGAAGTGCTAAACCCTATCTGGACCTTCTGAAAAGTGTCCGGTGCAGGGAACAGGGTGTGCCCTGTCCTGAACTGATTATTACAACACCCGTAACCTATACGGATGCGGTCGATAATGTGATTATCAAAGTTTTTCCTGCTGAAACTTTCCGGGTCACTTTTCTTGTGGATTATGCCGACCATCTGACCATGGGAACCCGTTTTTATACCTTGGATTCCATGGAAGATTTTGATAAAGAAATTGCTCCGGCACGGACCTACAGCCTGTTGAGTGAAATGAAATCGGTAATGCAGCGCGGCTTGGGTAAAGGAGGAACACTCGACAATAATATTGTCTTTATTGACCGGCAGATTTCAGAGGATGAACTGAAAGAATTAAAAACCTTATTCAAAGTAGATCATGATATCCGGCTGGGGGAAACGGGTATTCTGGATGAACGCCCCCTGCGTTTTTCCAATGAACCGGTCCGGCATAAAATTTTAGATCTCGTGGGAGATTTATATCTGCTGGGTATGCCCCTCCGTGGACATGTCATGGCTTTCCGGAGCGGACACAGAAACAATGTCGCTTTTGTAAAAAAGTTGATGGAAGTTTATAAACCATTAATTCATACTCTGAAAAATCCCCAACCCGAAGCCGGACTCCTGGGCGCCCTGATGCCCGATTTTGCTCCGGTTCCCCAGGGATGGCGAATGATGAAAGAAAAGGATCAGGTCCGGTCCGTTGTCGATCCAGTTGAATATCAGGACAGGTACCTTGATAAGGGACTCATTTTCCGTCTTCTGGGGCTCTCGGCGGCTTCACTCCTCCTCTACGATAAGGCCCATACCATTCGGCGTATTGTCTTTTCCGGTGTCCGGGATCTGAAATTTTTCAAGGATATTCCCCGGAGAGAGTATACATTCCTAAGCCGGATCATTCATGGGGAAGCACATGAATTGACGGTTTCTTCCAGGATGATGTCCGGAGGAAACGATGTGATTTGTGAAGGAGTTTTTATATTGAACATTGAGAGAGATGTATGAGCCAGATTCATCAAACAGCGATTGTTAGTCCAAAAGCAGAATTGGGAAATCATGTACAGGTTGGCCCATATGCAATTATAGATGAAGATGTAGTGATCGGGGATGAAACCCGTATTGCCGAGCATGCAATTATACGTCCCGGCGCCCGAATCGGACGGCAGTGCCAGATTTTTCCCGGAGCCATTGTCAGTGAAATTTCACAGGACTTGAAGTACAAAGGCGAAAGAACCGAAACAATTATAGGCGACAGGACCATTATCCGGGAATATGCCACTATCCATAAGGGGACGGAAGACCGGATGAGAACTGTGGTAGGTGATGATTGCATGATCATGGCTTATGTGCATGTAGCCCATGATTGCAAAATCGGAAACAACTGCATATTTTCAAATGCCACCCAACTGGCCGGACATGTTACCGTGGAGGATTTTGTGATTATCGGCGGCATGACGGGAATCCACCAGTTTGTGCAAATCGGTGCCCATGCGTTCGTGGGCGGCTATATGCGGATCAGCAAGGATGTGCCTCCCTATATTCTGGCGGCTGGGATGCCTGCCCGCTATGCCGGTTTAAATCATGTGGGACTCACACGCCGTGGTTTCTCAACAGAGGTACTGAAAAAACTGAAAGAATTTTACCAGATTCTGTACCGTGCCGATTACAATATTTCCGATGCACTGAAACATATTGAAACACAGGTTGAACTGATCCCCGAAACGCAACATGCCGTTGAATTTATCAAAGCATCCAAACGGGGACTTATCTGATACAGGGATTGTCCATGAGGCGGTTTTTTTTAAAAGTTTTTGTGCTTTTAATTTTTGCAACCATCCCCCTTTTTCCGGGTCTTTCTCCCGATCAGGTGGACACGACGGATAAAGCCGGTCCTTTTTTACAGAAAACGGCGGGCATCATGCCTATACCCGGATATTCGTTATCTGCTTTTTACATTCAGATGCTTCGGGTCAACCCGGATTATAACCTGGTTCCTTCCCTGGCCGTCCGGGTCCGGCTGACACGGGAGTACTCTTTTTTTGTCGGTGGAAGTGCCGGATTGAACCATGATGATCCCTGGTATGCCACTTCGTATGGCCTGTGTATACACCGTGGCATGTCTAAACGGTATGGCGAGTGGATTATCCAGACTGCCGTCATGCATGGGGATCATTCAGAGTGGAAAAACAGGACTGTAGCCCTGACGGCCGGGGGGCTCACCCGGATTTTATCCCTTCAGACCGGCCTCTTGGTTTCACTGAATTATGAAAATGGAACGGTCCGGAATACCATGGGAAACTTTAAGGCTGAACACTTTTATCTATCTTCTTCTTTCACCATGATGTGGAAGGGTTGGGAACTTTCGGTTCGTGGAAGCAGCCGGTCCTTTGGAACCGCTTTCAGCCGGAGTATAGACTTATGAAAAAAATTGGAATCACCGGTTCAACAGGCAGTATCGGCACCAACGCCCTGAAAGTCATTGAAAAAAATCCCAGGGACTTTCTTGTGGTTTTTCTGACAGCCAACAGACAGGTGGAAAAACTGGCAGCACAGGCCCGGATTTTTAAACCGGAAGTGGTGGTAATTGCCGATGAATCCAGGGAAAATGCACTCCGGTCCCTTCTCCAGAAAGAACCGGTCCGGATTCTTTCTGGCAGTCGTGCTATTGCCCAGGTATGCCGTGAATCAAACTGTGATATTATCCTCAATGCCATCGTGGGCAGCAGGGGGATGGAAGCCTCTGTAGAAACCGTCCGGTCCGGAAAGGATCTTGCCCTAAGCAATAAGGAAAGTTTGGTCATGGCCGGGGATCTGATCAATGAACTGGCACAATCCCATCATGCCCGGATATTGCCGGTGGACAGTGAACACTCGGCTATTTGGCAGTGCCTGCTGGGGGAAAAAGATAAAAACGTAAAGGATTTGATCCTGACCGGCTCCGGCGGACCCTTTCGGGAAAGAGATCCGGAAACATTTGGATCCATTACCGTAAAAGAAGCCTTAAAACATCCCAACTGGTCCATGGGGGCAAAAATTACCATCGATTCTGCAACGATGATGAATAAAGGACTTGAGATTATTGAAGCCTATCATCTTTTTCATCTTCCGCCGGAACATATCGAGGTTCTGATTCACCCGCAATCCATTATTCACAGCCTGGTTCGCTTTGTGGATGGCTCAGTAAAAGCCCAATTGGGGGTTCCGGATATGAAGATCCCCATACAGTTTGCCCTTTCCTGGCCGGATCGACTTCCGGCAGACTGGGAATCCCTGGATCTTGCAGAGATCGGAGTCCTGACCTTCCAAAGACCGGATGATACCCGTTTCCCGGCCATCCCCCTGGCATTGGATGCCCTCAGAACCGGTGGTACAGCCCCGGCCATCCTTAATGTGGCCAATGAACAGGCGGTGTACCGCTTTTTGAATGAAGAAATCCCCTTTACCGCCATCATCCCTGTCATTGAAAAAGCCCTGGAACATTTCCCGGCAGAAACAGCAGAAACCCCTGAAAAGCTGATATCCCTTGAAAAAGATGTAACTGAATTTGTAAAATCCCTCTCATTGATAAAAGGAGTCCTCCCCCAATGATATATATCATCTCTACAATCATTGTTTTAGGCATTCTCGTCTTTGTCCATGAATTCGGTCATTTTTTGGCTGCAAAAGCTACGGGTATCCGTGTGGAGACCTTTTCCCTGGGATTCCCTCCAAAAATTGTCTGTAAAAAATGGGGGGAGACAGAGTATTGCCTATCCTGGATACCCCTGGGGGGATATGTTAAACTGTCTGGAATGATTGACGAAAGCATGGATGAAAGCTGGACCACGGCTGAACCCCAACCCTGGGAATACAGAGCGAAACCGGGCTGGGTGAAAGTCCTGGTTTCATCAGCCGGTGTCCTGATGAATCTTTTTCTGGCAGTGATCATTTTTTCCGTGTTGACCTTTCAGAATGGAATTGCCGTCCCTTCAGAAGAACCGGTGATCGGTGAAGTGATGAGCGGAATGCCTGCTGAATCGGCAGGACTTCAAAAGGGCGACCGGATTTTGAGTATCAATGGAAATCCGATAGATACATGGGAAGAGATGACGGTACAAATCCAGGCCCTTGCCGAAGAAGAAACCCGGATCGAGTTGATCCGAAAGAATGAAATTTTCCAGGTGACCCTCACACCCGTTCCACAGCAATCGGTTGTGGATGGTGACATCAAAACCGTGGGTATGATCGGGATTAGTGCTGACTATAGCATCCGGCAGGCCGGGATGTTTGAAAGTGTAAAATATGGATTCCGGAATACGGGATATTGGCTGAATCTAACGGTTAAATCCCTGGGGATGGTGATTACCGGCAAAGAAAGTCTGAAGAATATCGGTGGCCCCATCATGATTGCCCAGCTTGCGGGAGAGTCTGCAAAAACCGGTGCCGGTGCCCTGTTTGGTTTTATTGCCATCATCAGTGTCAATCTGGCCTTGATCAATATTCTGCCGATACCAGCCCTGGATGGCGGGCATATCGTGGTAGCCGTGACCGAAAGTATCCTTCGGCGCGAGTTGCGCCTGAAGACAAAAATCCGCATCCAGCAGGTAGGAATGGCGATCCTCTTTACCCTCATTGCCCTGGTGCTGGTGAATGATATTTTTCGATTATTCAACGGATCATGACTTCCATAAATCCTATGGAACTGCCCGATCATCCCGGTGAATTTGTCCGGGCTGTGCGGAACGATCCTGCTCATATTTTTCCTTTGCTTGCAAACCGGGATCCAAGACTCCGCTATCTGTTTAAAAAACATAAAAAAAAATCGATTGAGTCTGCCTCTGAGGACGCTTACAAAAAGCTCCTGTTCAATCCGGAATATCAATTGAATCGTTTTACCTGGCTGAGCCTGAAGACATCCCTTCTTCTTCCTACATCTGAACTGGTGGCAAAAACCGAATGTACTTATCAGAAAGATCTTGCAACTCCCTGCGAACCGGAACTTCCGGAACCTGCCTTTGTATTGTGGCTTCTTCAACAGGCGGGGATTTCTCCCCATCATTGCCGTCAAATGCTTGCACAAGATAAAAAAGCAAGCAAGCAGACAGGAATCCCCCTGTCAAAGCGATCCCCCTGTGATGTCCTGTTATATATGCATAGATGTTTACATCAACACAAGGGTGGGGCCCGGGAAATTTTTCATCTGTCCCGCTTGTGGTGGATCTATCGCAAAAATGATGAAGCCAAAGAATTGATGATTTTGTTGATGCTTAACCTGACCCGGTCCTCAACACAAACCTGAGAAGGGCCTGCTTATCTTTTTCTGCAGCATAATCAATGCCGATTCGGGGTGTTCTGATCACGGCGGATGACGGTTCCCGGTATCCCGGTGTGATAAGCATATCCCGGGATGTTACCAGATCCAAACCATTGTGGTCACGGGTGATCTGAAAAGCCTGGGTCAGGCGGGCCGGTCCGTTACTTAAAGGCATTTTGCCGCCCCGGTTCTTTTTCATTGTCTCTGTTCCTTCTTCAGGAATCACCCCCCGGATCAGAACAGCACACCCTTTACCTTCCCCTTCTGTCACCACATTCAGCATGTTGTGAAGTCCATATACAAAATAGACATACGCCAATCCACCCGGTCCATACATCACCTGATTCCGGGCTGTTTTACCTGAAAATGTATGACAGGCCGTATCCCCTTCCCCTATATAAGCTTCTGTCTCACAGATTCGACCGCTTAAAACACGACCATCTGCTAACACCCGAATCAGCAGACATCCCAGTAATGCTTCCGCCACCCATTCTGTGGACTGCAGGTAAAAATCCCGGGGCAGGCGGTGATATAAATCGGCATGCATGATCATGTGAGGAATTTACGAATTCACCGGTCCGGGGGAAAGAAAACCTGAAGGGGTACAGCGGCATTGTAAAAGCGCTAACGGAATTATGATAAGTTTTTTTATATTATGCAATAAATCGAAAGTATGATGAAATACCGTGTAAGTATCCTTGTTTTTTTGTGCATATTCTGGATAGGCATTCTCCGGGGGGAGGTTGATTCTTACCGGCCGGGACCCTTTTACCACCGCTGGAATTCCATTCCGGGCATATCATTCAGAGAACCGGTTTTCATGACCCTGTTCGATGTCCGGTTCAGGGGAGCTTTTTACGCGTCACAGGGATTTCAGTTTGAATATGAACCTCAGGCCATCACCTTTGACTCCACCGAATCCAGGCTTGATGATTTATCGAATATATGGAAACGGTCTCTGGGCACCTGGGATGTCAATATTTTCCGATATAACTGGCCCTATCTTTTTCTGAAACAAAATTCTCTGGATTTCCTGACGGGAATCGGCATTCGAGAGACCCGGGCACTGATCCCGGCGGATCTGAATCCCGGCTGGCCCAACCGGGTGGCCTATGGCAGGTCCTTTCAATTCAGTCCCCGCATCCGGGAGATGTATATTTCCCAGACAGTCTATTATCAACCGTTTACCTGGCTGCTCCTGCACGGGGAATTTACATGGGGAAAGGGGGAAGGGGATCTGTATACCGCCGGAAATAAAGCGTTTGATGTGCAGGTCCGGGGTACAGGTCAAAGCTGGAGCGGTGGGGCAGACTGGGTTTTTGCCCCGGACCGGATCACCGGCAGCCGATTTAGAGTTGGGATCAGTTTTCATCGTTATTCTGCCCACTATGATGTGAAAGATTCTGAGCTTTTCACCCCAATCCAGACTGTGGATTTGGGCGCGATGGGCATCGAATTATCCTTTGGGATTTTAATGGGTGCCCAAAAATCATCGGGTGACGAGGGAATATCCCGACTCCGAAGCAGGGATTATGTGTCTGCATCCCGTTCCTTTGATCAATACCTGAGAACACACCCCCGTTCTTTAAAGTCATCCCTGGCCCGGCAGTATAAAGCCTATTCTGATTCCATGACATATTTTCAGTATTATCATGAGGGTGATGATTTTCTGAAAGAGGGCCGGATAAGGGAGGCCAGACAGCGTTTTGATATTGCTATCCATTCGGGAAATATGGATCTTCGTCAGGCAGTTCTTCTCCGCCAGTATTTACTGGCCGGTCTGTTTGTCCTCGAAGCCTTAAATAAACTGGACCAGGGGGATTATCTACAGGCAGACGCCCTGATTCAGGAAGCATTGCACATTTCCCCCCTGATCCGGGAGGATATCCGGGAGGTAATCTCTGAAATCCATCTGCAAAAAGCACTCCGCCTGATCCTTGCCGGACTGTATGAACGGGCGGAATCCTATCTGCTTCTGGCGGAACAGGAATTCCCGTCAAACAAGGACCGTATCACCCGCCTGAGGGGTGAAATGGCCAAAGCCATGCTGCAGGACCTGAAAAAAGCCATAAAAGAATCAGATATGGTAACAGCCCGGTATTTTATGGAAGAATCGGGGCGTATCGACAGGCGGTCTGCAGAACTGGCGGATATGTATGCAAACCGGATTATGGAAAAACTGACTCTTATGGAAAATAAACTGATGCAGGATACAAAGGAGAAGACATTTGAAAAGTTATGGATGGAAGCCTTCGGCGGAGCCATACCTGAAACGGCGGTAAAGCATATCCATATCAGGGTTTTTGAAACCAGTGAGGAGATCCGTCAAAAAATGGGGGATCCCCAAAGTGTCCAAAAATGGAATCCGGGTTCACCAACCGATTACATGATCTGGACCTATCGACTACAAACGGATAACCTTTACCTCTATTTTCACAACCATATCCTGATGAAAATCGAACGCTTTCCCCGACCGGATTAATTACGCCCGGTATTTGGGAGCATTTGTAATAATTTCACCAAAGGTCACTTTAATAATACCGGCAACGGGAACGGCAAACATCATTCCCAGGAGCCCCATGAGGTTTCCACCGATAATCAACACAATAAATACAATGAGGGGATGCAGTTCCACACTCTTTCCCACCAGATAGGGGCTGACAAGGTTATTGTCAAGAAATTGGACAGAAACGAAAACGCCGATAACCAGGATAACAATAAACAGGGTATTGGGGGGTTGAGAGATAAGGACTGATAAAACAGCGGGAATTGCGCCGGCTGTGGGCCCTACATAGGGGATCAGGTTGGCAAATCCGGCCCAGATGCCGATCAGAAAGATGTAATTGATTCCGGCATCAAAGAGGGTATTCACCAAAAAAAGGCCGATAATGGAGGTAATGCCCACACTGGTGGCTGCCAGAAACAATCCCTGGAGATAGGATGAAAGCTGTCTTTGAATTTTATCCATAATGTTCAGGGACATTTCAAAATGCTTGTTGGGTACAAGGCGGATAATCCCCTTTTTGATGGCCCGCTCATCCTTGAGGAAGAAAAAAGTGATAAAAAGGACGAAAAAAAAGCCGGAAAAAGCATTGATAAGCCCCTTTCCCGCACCCATCAGGAATCCGGGAAGTTTCTGCTTCAGACTTTCAGTGAGTTCATTAATCTTTTCCGGGATATCCGTGGTAATGGCACTGACGGGGAGTTTACTGTTCAGAAAATCGATTCCGGACTGGATCCGGTCATTCAATGTGTTTTCGACACCAAAGCTCTGGGATATTTGCTGAGCTGCATTTTCCACCAGGGGCACAACCCGGCTGACACCTAAGGCAATGAGGAGTAAAATCACGAGAATAATCATTAAAGCCGATAATGCCCGGGGGATTTTAAAGCGTTCAAGCTTATCCACAAAGGGATCCAGAAGGGTGAACATTAAAATAGATATGACGATTACCGTGATAATGGTCTGAAGGCGGGGGAGGATGAGGATGAACCCTGCAGCCAAGACAATGAAAAATATCATGCGGGTAATAAATCGCTGATTCTCAGTCTGGCTCATGATTCGGCTTCCTTTTGCTGTTTTTCCTGAAGTTCCGCCAAAAGTTGATTGGTGATCCTCAGGCGTTCTCCCAAGATACGGGCGATATTCAGGACAATTTTACTGCCCAGCTCCGGTTTACGGTTCAGAAGATCCAGCAAATCTCCCCTGAAAAAGCCTAAAACTTCCGTCAGTTCGGTGCAATATGCCGATGCGGAACGGGGGGCTTCATCCAGCAGGGATATTTCACCCAGGAAATCTCCACTGTGGAGGGTCGCCAGGTCTTTTTCTTTCTTGGTATCTCCCTCAACATTTTCCTGAATAATCTGAACGGTACCCTTTAAAATAATGTACATCCCGTTTCCCGGATAACCCTGCTTGAAAATGTAATCACCTTTTTTATACATGCGTTCATAGACCAAATTCAACACTACTTTGAGCTCTTTATGGGAAAGATTCCGGAAAATGTTTACATTCCCCAGTGCTTCCATCATGGTTTCTTCCCGGGTCTTTTCTTTCCGGTTCATACTCCGCCACAATGCAGATGTCATAATTACCCTTCTTTTTTTCACACGTAACTAAAGATAGCTTTAAACTTGAATTTAAGTCAAGGGAAAGTACTTGGGATTCGATGAAAATGGAAATAATTTTAAAGGATGAGACCTTTACTTAAAAGTGCTTTTCCGATCTTTTTTCTGCTTTCATTTTCCTCTTTTGTTGTGGCACAGGATTTGGAGGAATTTGACCGGAAAATTAATCAGCAGAGTAAAAATCTTGAACAGGTCAGCCGGGAAATCGACGCCCTTCAGAAACGGATCCAATCTGCCAGTCACCGGGAACTGACCTATTCCGATGAACTGGAATACCTGGATCATCAGATCGGGCTCACAGACCGGCGTATCACGGCCATGGAACAGCAACTGAGCCTGCGCCGGGAAAAAGTAGCCCTTCTGAAAAAAAATAAAGCCCGAAATGAAGTCCTACGGGATAAATTGATTGATCGGTACAAAAAACGGGTCGTCCGGTTTTACACAACCCATACCGATGATATGCTCAGCCTGATTTTTACATCGGATAATATGCAACAGCTCTTTTACCGGGTCAAATATTTTAATGCCATCACCCAGGCTGACAAAGAATTGTACCATGAGATTATTACCCTGATTGAGCAGATTGAACAGGAGACCCGGGACATTGAAGCTGAGGAAGCGGAAATTCAAAAGACACTGACCTCATTGCGGAAAGAAGCGGCATCTTTCAGGGAAATGAAAGCGGACAGAGCCCAAAAACTGGAGAAGGTCAAATCAGACCGAAAAATGCTGATACAGGAACTGGATGCCAAAGAGGCCTCCCGGATGGAACTCCAGCGGATCATAGCCAGTATGCGAACCCAGCGGGAAGACCGTCTCCGGGAACTGGAACGACAGCGCCGGCTACACGCGGCATCCATGTCCTACAAAGAATATCCTACCTTTTCCAGCGGCAAGGGAAATCTTCCGTGGCCTGTCCAGGGAACGGTTATTGGGCGTTTTGGACGGCAAATTCACCCTGTACTGAAAACGGAAACGGAAAATAACGGCATCGATATCAAAGCTCCTGAAAAAACACCGGTGATGGCGATTCAGGACGGGTTGGTAACCACTGTCACCTGGCTCAGGGGGTACGGAAATACTATCATTATCATGCACGGTGAAGATTATTATACGGTGTATTCCCACGTAGGCGGAATCCGGGTGTCGGAAAATGAATATGTGGAATCAGGTCAGGTGATTGCCGAAGTAAGTGACAGTGGTTCACTTCAGGGACACATGCTCCATTTTGAGATCTGGGATTCCAGGCAGAAATTGAATCCTGAAGAATGGCTTAGCCGAAGGAATTGATATGCAGATTGTGGAACAAGTGGGTCAGGAAAGAATCAGCAGACAGCTTTTAACGCTCATTAAGCATCAACGGGTGGGGAATGCGTACATCCTTTCCGGTCCACTGGGATCCGGAACAATGAGCCTGGCCCTGAATTTTGCAGCAGCCCTGAATTGCAAACATCCCGGTCCGGACCACAGTCCCTGCGGTACCTGCGATTCCTGTGTGAAAATCAAGCGGAATTCCCATCCCAATATCCACTTTATTTTTCCCAGTCCTGCCGGAAAAAACCCGAAAGATGACGACCCCTTTGCCGCCCTGTCTGAACAGGAATTTGGTATGGTCCAGGATGCCATGGAACGATTATCGGAGGATCCCTACCAGGGGATCGAGGTGGAATCGGCAACGACCATCCTTATCAGCATGATCCGGAAATTGCGGAAAGATCTTATGTTCAGCGCCGGTGAAGAGGGATGGCAGGTTGTCATCCTGTACAGGGGGGAAATGCTGAATGATTCTTCTTCAAATGCCCTGTTGAAAATTCTGGAAGAGCCCCCGGGGAAAACGGTATTTCTGATCCTTGCGGATAAATATAACACCCTGTTGCCCACAATCCGCAGCCGTTGCCAGAATATTCCCGTCAATCCCCCATCCGTGGAAGAAATCACCCAATGGCTTGTGGACTGTTATGGGGTTGACCGGGAAACGGCCGCTTATTATGCCCATTTCAGTCATGGCGATATTCGGCGTGTGAAAGAATTTCTTTCTTCTGACATGAAAGCCGAAAGCGAGGAACTGAAGCAGTTCTGGCGTTATCTGATGAGTGGAAACATGGCCGCCCTGACCCAATGGGTGGAAGATTCCCACAAGCAGTTTAAAAAAGATAAAGAAGCCGTTCGGAGGAAACTCCGCCAGATTCTTTTCTGGCTGAGGGATGCCCAGCTTATCCGGGAAGGTGGATCCCCCGTCCACCTGATTCATTCGGGCTTTGTGGAAGAATTGACCCGGTTTGTCGCCTATTTTCCGGCTATTGATTATCTGAAAATAATCCGTGAGACTGAGCGGGTTATTGAATTGACCGGGAAAAATGTTTATTTTCCCGCCCTGATCGGACATTTATGTCTGTCTCTAACAGAGGAACTCGCCCATGCCAGATCCGGTACATGATTATCAATACATGATTATAAAAATTGAATTTAAGGGAAACAGACGCCTTTTCTTTAAAAACGACATGGAATATCCCATCCATAAAGGGGATTACCTGGTGGTCGAAACAGACAAAGGGGAAGATATGGGACGGGTTACCGCGCTCATTCCCATTCGGGAGGGCTGCACCGGTTGTTATCCAGTATCCCAGTATGAAATTTTAAGAAAAGCAGATGATTTGGACTGGAAACAGTACCGGGAAAACCAGAAAAGTGAGGAAAAAACATTCAAACTCTGCCTGGATAAAGTCAAAGACCTTCGTTTGTCCATGAAACTCATGGATGTGGAATATCAGCTGGACCGGAAAAAAGTCACATTTTATTATACGGCTGAAGAACGTGTGGATTTTCGCGAACTGGTCCGCCAGCTGGCTTCTGTCCTCCGGACCCGGATAGAAATGCGGCAAATCGGGGTACGGGATGAAACAAAACGCCTGGGTGGATTGGGCCCCTGCGGTTTTCCCCTCTGTTGCGCTACTTTTATGGAAGATTTTGAACCGGTAAGCACACAAAATGCCAAAGATCAGAACCTTCCCATGAATCCCCTGAAACTTTCGGGACTCTGTGGAAAGCTGAAATGCTGCCTTCGCTATGAACATCCTTACTATATTGAAGAATTGAAAAAATATCCCAAACCCGGCACTCCGGTTTTTATGAACAATAAAAAGGGGTATGTGGTTAAATCGGATATTATCGCCCGCATGGTCACCTGCGCTTTTGAGCAGGATGTGCGGGAGGAAATTCCCATTGAAAATGTGGAAAATCTGGTGAAACAAGCCCTGGAAGCCGGCCTGTCCGGTGAATATCCCGATTATCTGACTGAAGGACCCGTGGATGAAAATGAACTGAAAGCCATTGAAGATAACTCGTAACCGGAGATTGAAGAATGGGTAAACGCTTCTATGTGACAACGCCCCTCTATTATGTGAATGATCAGCCTCATATCGGTCATACCTACTCAACTATTGTTGCAGATATCCTGGCCCGATACCACCGTATGCGTGGGGAAGATACCCATTTTTTAACCGGTACAGACGAACATGGCCAGAAAGTCCAGCAGGCTGCTGAAAAAGCCGGGATCCCGCCGGAAAAACACTGTGACGAGTATGCCCAACGCTTCCGCGGTTTTTGGGATGAACTGGGACTTACGTATAATGATTTTATCCGGACTACCGAAACACGCCATACACAGGTGGTTCAGAAAATTCTCCAGGATCTTTATGAGAAGGGGGATATTTACAAGGATAAATATGATAGCCCATATCGAATCTCATCCCGCATTCATTCAACCCGAAAACCGGAAAAATGAGATTTTGGGATTTTTGCAACAGCCCCTGAATGACCTTTGTATTTCCCGGCCGAAAAATCGATTATCCTGGGGAATTGAAATTCCCTTTGATCCGGATTATGTGACCTATGTGTGGTTTGATGCGCTGATCAATTACATCAGTGCCATAGGTTTCAGCAGAGATAATGCCCTCTTTCAAAAATGGTGGCCGGCAGTTCATATCATCGGAAAAGATATTCTCACCACGCATTGTGTTTACTGGCCTACCATGCTGATGGCAGCCGGAGTCCCTTTGCCTGAAACTATTTTTGCCCACGGGTGGTGGATGAGCGAAGGACAGAAAATGAGCAAAAGCCTGGGGAATTTTATCGATCTGAATACCATCCGGGATCATGTATCACGGGTGGGGTCAGATGCTTTCCGATATTTCCTGGCGAAAGAAGGCCCTCTTTTCGGAGATTCGGATTTTTCCAAAGACCGCTTTTACCAAACGTATAATACGGATCTGGCCAACGATTTCGGCAACCTGGTCAACCGGATTTTAAAATTGATCCATAAATACTTTGATGCAAAAGTCCCGGCACCCGGAAAGATGTCCAATGCTGAAGAAATGCTGAAAAAAGAGGGGGAAGCCCTTCAAAAAAGAGTGATGGATTTGCTGGATCATTTTGAATTGAACCGCCTGGTTTTTGAAATTTTGTCCTACATCCGTTCCATCAACCGCTACCTGGAACAAAAAGCGCCGTGGAAACTTGCCAAAACCGATTTAGAACAGACAGGGACAGTATTGTATTCGGCTTTGGCGTCCCTCCGGATGGCGGCGGGACTCCTGGAGCCTGTTCTTCCGGAAAAAACGGCTCAACTTTTTGATATATTACATGAAAAAAATCAGGTGGGTCGCATGCCTGAATGGAGCGGATTGAAACCGGGTGTGGAGGTTCAGGAAACAGAGGGTCTCTTTCCCCGGATTGATCTGGCCTTTTTACAGGAAGAAACGACGGAAGAAAAACTAGCCACTCCTGAAAAAAATGAAAAAACACCGGAAGATCAAACTGGATGGATCTCTCTGGACGATTTTCAGAAAGTCCGACTTCAAACAGCCCGCATCCTTGAAGCAGAAGCTGTTCCCGGGACGGATAAGTTGATAAAACTTACCATACAAACAGGGTCTGAAACCCGTACCCTGGTGGCAGGCATCGCTTTGTATTATAAGCCAGAAGAACTCATTGGAAAAACCATTGTGATTGTGGCAAATCTCAAGCCGGTAATAATTCGGGGTATTCGCTCCGAAGGGATGTTGCTGGCAGCCCGGTGCAGGGATACTCTGCGATTGGTGACCCTTGACGGGGATTTGCCGGAATCAGGAGTTGTGATAAAATGAAATCATCACTTGAAAATAGTCTGAAGGTCCTGGCGGCAACCCTTGTCAGCAGCCTGGCAGGCCTGTTTGTCACCGGAACCCGGATTTTTGATGTATCTTCACAGGATTTCCATTTCATCCTGGCCGGTTTTCTCATCGGTTTTATGTGGATTCCCGTGAACCGTCTTGTAAAAGGCGGGGTTGTGCTGGGAATTTTTCTTGTTTACAAAGGACTCCTGGCCCCGCCGTTTACAGACTTTTTTATGCGGGATCTGATCTTTTTTCTTATTTTCTTTTTCTTATCCTGGTGTGCTCCGGCAGGATTGCAGCGGTGGAAATTGAGCCGGCCTGTCAGCCGTTTTGTTTTCGGAGGCATCGTCGTTGCCCTGGCGTATCTCATCTCTGCCGTTATGATTGTTCTTACCTATCCCGCTTACGGTTGGGACCTTGGCGAGCTGGTGAAGGTGAATGCCCTATATGGATTCACCATCGGCCTGGCTGTGGAACTGGGTTTTGAACTTGTCAATTTGTTGCTCACCGTGATGTATGTCCGCCATTCTGATTGATACACACGCCCATCTGAATTTTTCTCCCTTTACTGATCAACCGGAGCCCTACCTGGAACGGGCACGGCAACAAGGGATCGGTGCTGTCATTGTCCCCGGTGTGGATATTCCCTCCTCAGAAAAAGCCCTGGACCTTGCGGAGCGCTACGCCATGATTTATGCAGCAGTCGGCATCCATCCGGAAGACGCCGGTGCTTTTGCTTCAGACCACCTGAAAATCCTTGAAACTTTATGCCGCCATGAAAAATGTGTGGCCATCGGAGAAACCGGGATGGATTTTTACCGGGATAATACACCGGAAGCGATGCAGACCCGTGCTTTTCAAGGGCAGGCGGAACTGGCGAAATCCCTGAACCTTCCCCTGATTATTCACAACCGGCAGGCTGATACACCCCTTATGAATATTCTGAATAAGGTGGATTATTTTAACGGCCAGTGTCATTGCTATACCGGCAAAGTGGATTTTGCCCTGCAGTGCCTTGAAAAGGGGCTCCTTATTTCATTTACCGGATTGGTGACCTTTGCAAGAGAAATCAGGGATACCGTATCACAACTTCCCCTGGAAGCCCTGATGATTGAAACGGATTCACCGTTTATGGCCCCTATCCCGTACCGGGGAAAAACCAATGAACCCGCCTATGTACGGCGTGTAGCCGAAACCTTTGGGGAGATTTTCCGAGTGACGTTTAACGACGTGGCTGCCATCACAACCCAAAACGCCTTACGTCTTTTTCCAAAACTTACATTGAATGAAAGATAAAACACCCCATCCCAAAAAATCCCTGGGACAGAATTTTCTGCAGGATCCCAACATCATTCGGAAAATTGTAAAGGCTATTCAGCCCCGATCTGATGAAACCATCGTGGAAATCGGTCCGGGCCGTGGGGCGATTACATCTTACCTGGCCGGAAAATGCCGTGACCTGATCCTTATAGAGTTTGATCAAGATCTGGCAGATGCACTGAAAGAGGAATATGAAGCAGACAGGCATGTACGGATAATCCGGGATGATATTTTAAAAACCGATTGGAAGGATTTCCTTCCTGCAGACAAAGTCGTAGGGAATCTTCCCTATAATATCTCATCACAGATCCTTTTTACCTTATATAGCCATGCACCGGAGGTGGGAGAAGCTGTTTTTATGGTCCAAAAAGAATTTGCCCGGCGTCTGGTGGCAGAACCCTCCACAAAAGATTATGGCATTATGACAATTCTGACACGGCTCTATGGTAAGGCAGAAATCTTGTTTCATATTCCCCCCACCGTATTTTTTCCCCGCCCCAAAGTGGATTCCACTCTGGTGAAAATACGACTGGATCCTGACAAAAACCGGGATATCGACGATAAAGCATTCTTTCATCAACTGGTTCGGACCGCTTTCAATCAACGGCGCAAAACCCTGCGCAACAGCCTGAAAAAAATCACGGAAGACCAGCCCATGCTCTCTGTTGATCTTAGCCTGAGAGCCGAAGCCTTAACCTTTGAAGATTTTAAAAGGCTGTATCATATTCTGAAG
>LDZT01011786.1_pt1 | contig 16640 bp, 14 predicted proteins | sample 615521 | NCBI WGS metagenome assembly LDZT01 (sample SAMN03408292, study PRJNA278302) | terrestrial metagenome | isolation source: oil reservoir sample SB1 | place: USA: Alaska, North Slope, Schrader Bluff formation | collected 2011-09
AGCTTGAGGAACCTTCTGAGCAAAGTTTTGAGCTTGTTGACGAGTTATTGGAGCTGGAAGCACAAAATGCAATTTACACCACTTGACAAGACACTACCCTACTTTAGGACATAATCACTTTGCTCTAACAACCAAGATAGGTAAAAAAAGCTGTGCGTCTCTGCTTGGTATAATTGGCAGCATGCCAAAAGTAAAGTTTACGCTTTTACTGCTCCTGACTGTGATTCTGGCAGGCTGCAGCACAAGTTTGCCAACCACATCAACCCCCCGACCACAATTGACGGCTACACTCCGCCCTTTCCCATCGCAAACTTTCACCCCCGAGCATCCGCCCACCGCCACGCCCACGCGAACTGCCACGCCAATCCCCACCGCCACGCCATTCTATTACACCGTCGACGAGAAGGACGACATGTTTGGCATTGCCCTGCGCTATGGCATCAGCTTGGACGCACTGAAGACCGCTAATCCAAATATAAACCCCTATATGATGGGCGTAGGCACGCAGCTCCTGATCCCGATTACACCCACGCCGATGCTTGCTACCCCAACGCCTCAAACGACCGCTACCACTGCTAGTGCCACAAGCACAGCCGTCCTAAGCCTGCAGCCAGATTGCTACCGCGATGCAGCCGGCGGGGTGATATGCTTTGTGTTAGCCCAAAACCTTAGCGATAAGCCGATTGAAAACCCTACAGCTTTGGTAACGCTCGAGGGTCTCTCCACAGAATATTCACTTACGCAAACTTCTATCCTGCCGCTCAACCTGCTGCCGGCTGGCGCTGCACTGCCTTTGGTGACTTACTTCCAACCGCCAACTCCCGAAAAGTTCACTGCCATGGCTGAGGCGGATTTTTGGCTGCCCGTCCCAGAAGAAGACACGCGCTATCTAGCCGTAACCCTCGAAGATCTGCAAACCCAGCTATCTGACGACGGACTTTCTGCACAGCTCAGCGGGCAGGTGGCGCTCGCCAACCCCACCAAGCAAGCCAGCTCGATCTGGCTGTTGGCCATGGCCTTTACCCAAGACGACCGCGTCGCCGGCATCCGCCGTTGGGAAGCCCCGCTGCCCATCCCTGCTGGCCAGGCAATTCCATTTAGCTTCACCGTCTACAGCATGAGCCCGGAAATCGCGCGCGTGGAGGTATCCACCGAAGCGCGTACTCCCTTAGAATGAGGTCTACACAATGAAAAACCGTTTGCTCCCGCAGATTGGCAGCCGCTTTTACGTCATGGGTATCCTCAACCTCACTCCCGATAGCTTCTCCGGGGATGGCTTGCTCCGGCAGGCCGACCCCGTTGAGGCAGCCTTGGCGCAGGCTAAGCAGTTTGCCGCCGATGGCGCGGACATCCTCGATTTGGGCGCCGAATCCACCCGCCCTGGCGCCGCACCGGTGAGCGCCGAGGAGGAATGCGCACGCCTGCTGCCTGTGCTCGAGCGCCTCAAAGCTGAGCTGCCCGAGATGCTCATCTCGGTGGATACCTACAAAGCTGCCGTGGCTGAGGCGGCGCTGCAGGCTGGGGCGCACATGGTCAACGACATTTGGGGATTCCGCGCCGATAACCAGATGGGCGCGATAGTTGCCCGCTTTGGGGCAGCGGCTGTGCTCATGCACAACAGGCGAAGCCTGGCGCATACCGAGATCGACCCAACCTTAGGCGGGCGCGACGTGGACGTGCACTACGACGATATCACCCGTGAGGTGGCTGAGGGGCTGCTGCAATCCGTGGAGATTGCGCATGCAGCCGGCTTAAAAGACGACCAAATCATTCTGGACCCTGGCATTGGCTTCGGTAAAGGGACTGAGCAGAATCTGCTCCTGCTCAAGGAGCTGGATCAGCTGAAAGCCTTAGGCTATCCGTTGCTGTTGGGCGTCTCGCGCAAATCGTTTATTGGCTACAAGCTCAACTTGCCGCCCGAGGAGCGCCTGGAGGGCAGCTTAGCCGCCAATGCTTATGGCATGCTGCACGGCGCGGATATCGTGCGCGTGCATGACGTGCGCCAGACCGTGCGCGTGGCACGCATGTTGGAAGCTATCTTGCAAGCCTAAAGGCTTAGTTTTCGGGTTCTTCCCCTTCGCCGGAAAGGATCTGCCGGGCTAAAGCCAAGAGCGCTTGCTGCTCTTCTGGTTTTACCTGATTTAGTGTCCAATACATTTCCAGCAATTCTTCTGGGGTCTTGCTCTCGGTTTCGCTGCTCTCTCCCAAACGCGCGCGTATATCCGATTGTGGGTGGCGGGATGTGCGGAAATCAAAAGCCAAATGTGCCTTTTCTCGCAGCTCCGCTTCGTCAATCAGAGCTTCCATCCCATTGGGATAAGTGATGCTCAGGCGCACAACGGCATCGCGCATGGCTTCTTCCTCTGGCAAAGCAGCTAACAGCTTCTTGCGCACAGAATCGCTTTCCTCAAGCCTGACGGCAAGATCCAAAAATGGGCGGATGGCGAGCTTGCGCCAGGTGTAGTGCGTTTCACCTTTAGAGACTTCCGCCACCACGAAGCCCTTCTCTTCGCGGGCTTCGCCAAAGTCCACACGCTCGATCGATCCGGGGTAAACCACGGGTGGATGCGCTCCTGGGTTAAGGTCCTGGAAGCGGTGGATGTGGCCCAGAGCAACATAATCAAAGCGCGGATTGCGCACCAACCCCGGCGGCAGCAAAACATCCCGACCCAACTTAATGGTTTGCTCATGGCCAAACACCGCCCCGCTAATGGAAGCATGTGCTGCCAAAATCGCCGGCAAGGTGGGGTCAAGGTCCTGAATAGCCGCCTGAATTAGGTTGGCAATTGCATTTTCAATGATCTTATTGGGGTCTTTTTCTTCAGTCGGAGCCGCATCCTGCAGCGCAGCCAAGCCGGATCTGGTGATCCACGGGATGGTTAACACCTGTACGGGTAGCCCATCAAGCTCATTTGGACCTAGCAAAGCGGGTTGATAGACCACGTGAACGTAAGGCACCTCAAGCGTGTCGAACTCCTGAATAGCATGCGCGCGTTGCTGCGAGGGGGCAATGTCATGGTTGCCGGTGAGTAAAATCGTAGGGATTTTAGCCCGCGAGAGGCGCATAATGCGCCGGCCCCACTCGCGCTGAAAAGTGGGGGCTGGGCTGCGGTCCTTATAGGCATCGCCAGCAAAGATGACCAGGTCCACCTGTTCCTCAGTGGCGGTATCGACAATAGTATCCAGTGATTTGAGGAAGTCCATCACGCGCAGTGGCAAGCCGGTGTGTGGGTCGTGCGCGCCATAGTTGGCGATGTCGATATGGGCGTCCGCAAAATGGAGCAGTTTAATCATGCCGCAATTATATCCGATGCTTTTGCAGATAGAACCGTATTATGGCGTCACACCCATAGCCGCTAACTCGTTTTCGGCTACCCACCAATTGGGGTGCCACTCCAAGGCAGACCTAAAATCGCTGATGGCTGCATCCCAATTGCCCAAAATCTTATTGGCACGCCCCCGCCAAACCCAGGTCTCCGGTATGGCATCCTCCGGGGTGATTTCCAAAACGTAATTGGCTAGGTCCAGCACGTCCTGATAGCGAGCGGTGTTGTAATAGGCAAAATACGGGCCGGTTTGATACCAAAACACGCGCCAGGGGCGCTGATCCGTGGGCAGCTGGTCGTAGATGGCGAAGGCTTGGTCGTAGGCGACTGCCGCGCCGGCATAATCTTGTAGTTCCACGAGGATTGAGCCGCGGCTGTACCACGCGAAGAAGAGATCCATGCCTTCTAGATGGTCGATGCGCGCCGTGGTTTGCTCAAGGGCAAAACGCAGGTTGTATTCCTGGTCCCAATTTGGACCGAGAATACTGACTACCTCAGCAGTTTTCTCATAGGGGTAAACAACCAAATATATATTGTCGAAATGATCCCAATAGCGGCTAATCTCATCATAAGACATGGTAATTTCACCCAAATAAGAATCGGGGATGGATACCCGCTGCTTGGCGTCATCATAACCCGTGATAATGCCATAATGCCCCATCCAGCCATCTTTGGCGGTAACCAAGCCGCGCTCAATCAAGACGGGATAACCAGCCGCAACTAACTTCTTTACCAGTTCGATGTTGCCGCCGTAGCGCACCACGCCGGTGAACTCTGTGTGTGCATTGACGTAATCGAGCATCTCGTAAGGCATCACGTTGCGGTCTTCGCGTCGCGGTTTGAGCACTTCTGCTGTGACTGTTTGGTCACCTTCCCACCCCCAGTAGGAAAGCAGCATCGCTAAGTTTGTTGGCCCACAATTGTTGAACTTCTGCATTTCATGCTTGATCCCGTTCAGAGCCACCGCGCTTGGTATTGGCGTGGGAACAGGCGTAGGTGTAGAAGTGATCGTTGGCGTAAAGGTAGGTGCTTCTGTGGGCATGGATGTTGGCGTAGGGGAAGGGGTGAAGGTCGGCGTGGCAGTGGGCACCATGGCGGTCAACGTAGCCACCACCTCCGGGAGCAAGGTGCCCTGCCCTTGCGGGTTGAAGGAAGCCTCCGCCGGTGGACGAAAGAAATATTGAACCTTCGCACGGGCATTCGCCACATAATAGTATGCTCGGTCGCCAACCGCTGGAATCTGATAGAGCCCAATGCCAGCCAGGATCAACACCCCAATTAAAACAAGATAAAACCAGGGCTTTTGCCACAAGTTCTTCTTGTTTAATTTTTGTTTTAAGGTGTGCGTCTTATTTTTTTCCATATCGCTGCGCATTATAACAGCATTCACAAGTCATATTTTTCTACATCCCAGTTCTGGCATGGCACCTTATGGGCAGGATTCTCACTATCCTGACCGTGCAATGCCTGTGACCTTTAGGTCTTCTTGTTTTTGCATGGTACCCTACGGGTAGGCTACGCACTCTCCTAACCATGCTACTCCTGTAACCTTTAGGCTTTAATGATACTACCTGGTTAATCATGGTGATTGATGTTCAAAAACGCGGTGAAGACCTACGGTCAAAACCACTCGCACGGTACCCTACGGGTAGGCTGCGCACTCGGGAGACCGGCGAGAACACGCAATAATTTTTTTGCATAATACCCTGGGGGTAGGCTGCGCACTCAAAAACCGGCGAGAAATAGAATTAAAAAAGGCTGCCCGGGGGCAGCCTCTATATCTTATTGCCTAGGATTAGGCTTCGTGGAATTCACCATCGACGACGTCGTCTCCGCCTTGGTCAGTCCCGCCCTCTTGCGGCCCGCTTTGCGGTCCACTCTGGGATGGTCCAGTCTCTGTTTGCTGATAAGCCGCCGCTCCAATAGCTTGCATCAAACTCTGCACAGCCTGAGTGGCGTTTTGGATAACTGTCAGGTTATCCCCAGCGATGGCATCGCGCAGTTCCTTGATCTTGCCTTCCATTTCAGAGCGTTTGGCAGGATCGACTTTATCGCCCATATCGCGCAGCAGTTTTTCAGCTTGATAGGCTACGCTATCGCCATTATTGCGCGCTTCGATGAGTTGCTTGCGGCGTTCATCTTCGGCTTTGTGCTGTTCAGCCTCGCGTACCATACGCTCCACGTCAGCCTTATTCAGGTTCGTTGAAGCTGTAATGGTTACCTTTTGCTCTTTGCCTGTGGCTTTGTCCTTAGCAGTAACGCTCAGGATGCCATTGGCATCGATATCAAAGGTTACTTCAATCTGCGGAATACCACGCGGCGCCGGCGGGATCCCATCCAAACGGAAGCGGCCTAAGGTCATGTTATCCGCAGCTAGAGGGCGCTCGCCTTGCAACACGTGAATATCAACCGAGGTCTGATTATCTTCCGCGGTGGAGAAGACTTCAGTCTTTTTCACCGGAATGGTCGTGTTGCGCTCGATAAGCTTGGTCATCACGCCGCCTAAAGTTTCCACACCCAACGAGAGCGGGGTCACATCCAGCAGCAAGACGTCCTTCACCTCGCCCGAGAGCACGCCGCCTTGAATGGCAGCACCAACAGAAACAACCTCGTCCGGGTTCACGCCCTTGTTAGGCTCTTTGCCGTTGGTTAGCTCGCGCACCAAATCTTGCACCATAGGCATACGGGTGGCACCGCCAACCAAAACGACCTCATTGATTTTGTCAACCGTTAGGTTAGCATCTTTCAACACGGCGTCGAAAGGAATCTTGCAGCGTTCTAACAGGTGCCCAGTCATTTGCTCAAATTTCGCCCGGTTCAGCTTCAGCAGCATGTGCTTAGGTCCGTTGGCATCTGCCGTAATATAGGGCAGGTTGATTTCTGTTTCCATTACAGAGCTTAATTCGATTTTCGCCTTTTCGGCTGCCTCGCGTAAGCGCTGTAATGCCTGGCGGTCTTTGCGCAGGTCAATACCCTGCTCTTTTTTGAATTCATCCGCTGCCCAATTGACGATGACTTCATCCCAGTCATCACCGCCCAAGTGAGTATCGCCATTGGTGGCTTTGACTTCCACAACCCCGCCGCCTACCTCGAGTAAGCTGACGTCGAAGGTACCGCCACCCAGGTCAAAGACCAAGATGACTTCGTTCTCGCGTTTATCCAAGCCATAAGCCAAAGCGGAAGCAGTGGGTTCGTTGATGATGCGCATCACTTCCAACCCAGCAATCTTGCCGGCATCTTTCGTGGCTTGGCGCTGGCTATCATTGAAATAAGCCGGTACGGTAATCACCGCTTGGGTGACCTTTTCGCCCAAGTATGCCTCAGCATCGCTCTTGAGCTTACCCAAAATCATGGCGGAAATCTCTTGCGGCGTATACGTCTGGCCTGTGACGGGAATCTCTACGCGCACATCGCCGCTCGGCCCAGAGACTACTTTGTACGAAACCATCTTGCGTTCAGTTTCGACTTCATCATAGCGCCGGCCCATAAAGCGCTTAATTGAATAAACAGTATTTTCCGGGTTGACAATTGCCTGCCGCTTAGCAGGAATGCCGACGAGCCGTTCGCCGTTCTTATTAAAAGCTACAACGGAAGGCAGCAAGTGCGAGCCTTCTGAGGTTGGAATAACAGTTGCAGAACCGCCTTCCATCACGGAAACGACACTGTTGGTTGTACCCAGATCTATGCCTATAATCTTTCCCATAGTAAATCTCCTTTACGATTATTCATAACACCTTTACTATAATGACCAAACGATAGAGAAATGTTAACGTTTCCTCTGTTTTATATATGCATCTGTTTGTTAGAACATAGTGATGATGTCTTAAAGTAGCAAAATAGAAATGTCCTGTTTATGATTTAAAAATCCTTGTTCAAGCATGGTACCTTACGGGCAGGCTTTGCACTAAGAGACCGGGGAGAACAAGGAGACCTGCGGTCAAGTTCCTCGCTCGGTACCCTACGGGTAGGCTGCGCACTCGGAGACCGGCGAGAACTGAGATTGTGGAGACCGGGGAGAACGACCAGCTGTTCTTGCAGGGTACCCTGCGGATGAGCTGCGCACTCTTTTGACCATGCCAAAGGGCTGTGAGACCTACGGTCAAACCCACTCGCACGGTCTGGAGACCGGCGAGATCTGAGCAAATCAACCACTGATCGATTACTGTCATTGCAAGGAGGGCGCTCCTTGCCTGACGAAGCAATCTTTTCTAACGTGTCAGAAGATTGCTTAACCATTAGGACATTTCTATGTAGCCTTGACAGTATATGCATCGGTTATAGGTATTCAGTCTCAATGCAGGTAAAATCCTATTGATTTGTTCACCCCGTCAGCCTGAAATGCTAAAATACCGTATAATTTTATTGAGGCTCAATCAAAGGAGGAATACATGGGAAAAATATGTAGCTTTCTAAAAGGTGCGATTCTAGGAGGCATAATTAGCAGCGTCTTGGTGCTGCTCTTTACGCCTTTTACTGGTGAGGAATGCCGTAGTAGCATCTGTGGATATATCCACAACATTCAGAATGAAGTGCGCCGAGCCGGTGAGGAAAAGCGCCTCGAGCTCGAACGTGAGCTGGAAGCTTTGCGCTCCGGCCAGATATAAACTTATTCTCGGATATTAAGGGGTCCTCAACCCTTAAGAACCCTTAGGGGTATGGGGCTTGTGATGTTGGTGTTGTGATGGGGTAGTCGCCCTGCGTCGGCGTGGGCATAGGTGTGTAGATAGATGTTGGGGTCGCCGTCGGCCGCGCCGTGGGCACGGGCGTGGGGGTTGTCTGCACAATTTCTGGTTCCGGCGTGGAAAGCAAATCCCCGATGCCTGGTACTTCAAGGACAGCCATATTGGCGATCTCATCCACGTAAGCGATGCCAGCCTGGCAAGCAGGCTCCAGATATTGCACCACGTTAGCCCAAGTGAGCGCCTGTTTATTGCCCACTGTTTGGCGGACGGCTTGAGAGAGGCAGCCGGAACCTGCGTTATAGTTGAGCAAGGTAAATTTCCACAAATCTTCATAGAGCGCTAACTGCCCGGCTGTTCTACCAGTGCTGTTATAAATAATCTGACCCACTTGCTCGCAATTCGCTAGCAAGCTGCGTGCAAAGATGCTGATGCTGAAATTAGCTTGAGTCAGGTCAATCCCTGAGGGGCAATCTGGGCAAGCCGCGCTTACCTTTTGCCACAGGGCGCCACGTAACATTTCCTGTTGGTCAAGATCCAAATTGCCAAATCCACGTTGGCAAGTCTCTTCGGAAAGCACCAGCGGGCAAAATTGGGTAAAAAAGCTGGGATTCCAGAGCAGTACCGCATCCGCACCTAATTCAGAGAGCTGACCGAGCCCAGCTTCTTGCATGCCTTGGTAGATGCCTGGCCAAAACTGGCTTTCGCGGCTAAAAATGTTCTTCATCAGCTGGGCTGGCACGCCAGTATCATTGGCGACCTGTAAGATCTGGGCATTAAATTGGTTCTGCCATTCATTGACGATCGGCCGGGCTAACTCCATACCACACACATTCGCCGCGCCGTTGCTTTCCAGCCCGCCGTTCTCGCAAGAGCTGGCATCCACTAAGCCTTGCTGAATGAGCGAACCAGCCAGCAAGTAATATTCATTGGTCGAAATGAGTTCTTCAGATAAGCTCGGAGTCCTGAGCCAAGCCGGCGCGCCATCCACAGGTAAAAATGCCTGCCAGATATGAGAACATGTGGAAGTAGATGCGCTCTTCCATTGGGAACTGAGCACATCGACGTAATAGCTGGGTGTATCCGCGGCGGGAGCATCCGGGTTGGCAAATTCCCCCCAGGGGATCACGCGCACTTGAGCTGTATACCTTTCACTGGCATCTCCAAAGCTCGACTCCGCCCAAAAGACGATTTCAGCACCATTCATCCCTGTGGGTGCCAAGGGGAGATCGCAAATATCACCCGGGCAAGTAAAAGGCATCCCATTAAGAGTGCCGGCAATCTGTATGATTTGTTCGTTAGGCAGCGGTTCCTGTGCTTCTAGGCGCATATAAGGCAATGAGCTGCAGCGATTGGTACCGGACAAGTTGTCACAGCCTGTGAGGGAAACAAACACCTCCGCTGGCGGCAGGGTTACCTCCACCTGACGTGTGGACGGCGTCACATGCGCCAAGTGCAAATAAAGTCCAGGGCATTGTTGGGGGTTAGTGATGGTGTCATCATAGAAACAAGCTTTGGTATTAATCCAGCGCGTCTGGATATCTTTGCCGCAGTAATACAACACCTCGCTGTTATCTGGCCAAGATTCGTGTTCAGTGTAAATCTGGCAAACTACCTGCGAGGTCTGCCAGGAAAGCAGCCACCATTCGTAAATTGTGTAATCCACATCCAGAACAACAACTCGCTGCGGACCTTCGGAGGGAAGTGGCAAAGAAGTGACTGGCTGCGGGCTGAGCACAATCAGCAGCAAGGCACAGACCAGATATATTCTGATCCCTGTGTTGCGGTTGTTGTTTCCTGTTGTTCTCATCTTCAATACTATATCAGCCCAATAATTAAGGATAAAGCGGCAGGTCGGTTGGCTCCAGAGTCGTCACCGGGTAAGGCGTAGGGAAGATGGCAGTGGGCACTTGTGTGCGTGTGGGCGTGCTGGTTATGCCTGGCTGCGGTGTGCTTGTGCGCGTGGGCGTGAGCATGGTGGTTGCTGTGCGCGTCGCGAAGGGCGTTTGGGGCAACCCAGTTTGTGTAGCTGCTGCCGCTTGGGTGAGCTGCACTTCATAGGTGAGCACAATTTCACTCAGTGGGCTGGGCTTCAACACGTCTGCTAAGGCTTGCGCAAAAATTGCGGTCACGGCTTCCGGCTTGGGCAGGAGAACCGTGGTTTGGGTTGCATCCGGCAGCTGCCACTTCTCCAGCTCGTTCCAGCCTAATAAGTAATACGTAAGCCGTGCTGGATCGCCCAAACGCAAGAACAAGGGTACATGCAAGAGCAGCTCCGCCAGTGAAAAATTAGTGTCCAGATGCGCTTGATAGGAAGCATAAAGCACAGGTAGCTGCACCAACCTTCCATTTTGAACTAATTTGGTAAAGAGCAATTGTAAAATCTGTTGCTGCCTGCGGGTACGGTCCACCTCATCCTCAGCAGAGAGGTAGGACACGTAGCACAAGGTTTTCTTGCCATTCATGCTATGCAAGCCAGCCGCCAAGCCGTTGCAGCCATCGCGGATGGGCAAAATAACACTGACATCCAGCCCGCCCAAGTCTTCCACCAGCCAGGTGAAGCTTTGCGGGTCCGCAACGATGAAACGGTCAGCGTCAACACCAAAATTATAAGCTAAAGTTTCCCTCACCAAGCTCATTCCGCCTAAAGCATAAGCCGTATTCAGACGCTGCATGGTATAGCCAGGCAAATAAACAAAAAGGCTGCTGGGGATGGAAATCACACTGGCTTTGGAGAGGCGGGTATTAACAAAAGCCAGGTGCACCGCTTGCGTGCGCCCAGGGTACGGCGCCGGCTGATCGCTCCCCAAAAAGAGCCAGACTTGCACATCGTCTGGGATGTCCATGCGAGGGGCAGGCGAGGGCACAGCGGTGACTGCCGGCAGACTGGAGGGCGCAAAGGTGTACCAAAGCCTCGGGGTGGGGGTAAGCGTGGCAGTGGGGGTTCGCGAGTGCTGTATTTCATCCGCACCCAGCAAGGTACGTTCCGGGGTTTGGGTTGCGCTTTGGCAGCTGGTGAGCAACAGCAGCACGGCGATAAACGTCAGCCAGCCGCGATGTAGGTTTGGTAAGGTGCACGCGGTTTTCATAGGCTCAATAACCACACGAAGGGCTGCTTGCTCCCCTAAGAATTTTATTATAGCATTGGAAAACGAAATTTCGGATCACAATATTTCCACTTAGCAAATTCATAACTTCTATTTAGAAAGCCATGATCAACATAGCAGCCGCCAGAAGGAGCGCGAGGATAGCAGGCATCCCCCATAAGAGATAAACCATCGGCTTTTCCAAGGCTTCCTGCAAGTAAAAGACAGCCCCAGCACATACATCCACCAACCAGGCGAGCAAACCGAGCAGTGGCAAGAGCAGCAAGCGTTGCGATGGCACGATTTCCAACGTGGCCCAAGTGACACTAGGCTGCAGGCTCGCTAACGCCAGAGCTAAGACTAAGAGTACAACATTGGCTGCCAAGCCGCCCAAAATAAGGCGGCGGGCAGCGCTATCGCTCCATACGCGGTGCCATAGCGTACCAAAACCTTCAGAAATTGAAACAGCGCTCTCCAAACTGCCCAGCTCGGTTAGGCGCTCAAATAAGTCTAAAAAAACGTGTTCCTCTTGCGGAGAGATCACAAAGTAGCGCTCACGGCAGGCAACCAAAAGAAATTTGCGGCGGTCCGTTGCTGCAAATTCGACCGTGCCCAACCCTCGCACCTGCTTTTTGCCAAAATACACGCCCGGCAGGCTCAATGCGGGCAGTGGCAGCTTAGACTTGAATTCGGAAACCGGTCGGATCCAGACTATTTCTGGCATGGGGATGACCTCGTGGCGCAGCCCCCAGCGCAGCTCCAAGCCTCCACGCGAGAGCATGTAGCGTGTGGTGAGCAGGGTATGCATCCGCAGGAGCAGCCATATTCCGACAGCTATCAAGACAACCGCAGCCAAAAGGTTAGCTATAAAAACCGTCTGCTGCGCCGCTTGCGATGCAGCGCTCAGGACGTAAAGGATACCCCCAATGGCGCCCAACAGAAGGACGAGCAACACCCAAAAGCCAGTGCGCTTGGAGGGAAAGAATTCTTTTTCCATAGCTGATGGTGCTAATTATACTGATTCTCAGCGTGCAAGCAGCGCTCCGAGGAACATCTTTCTGCCCAATAGATAAAGAAAAGCTGCCCGGATGATTCCAGGCAGCTTCTGTTATTTATTCGATAAAGCACAATTTAGGCTGCGCGGTATTCTCCGCCGCGGCGCAGAGCTTGAATGTTCATCTCCACAAATTTCTGCAATCGCTGAGCGGTATGGTTCTTGAGCGCTTTCTCCAATGCCTCGATTGGAAGGATGTCGATATTAGCAAGCAAGGCACCCAGCATCACCATATTGGCGGCGCGTTCATTGCCAATTTCCTGCGCAATCTCGTTTGCCGGCAGAATCACCACACGGATATCCGTGCGCTCAGGCTTGCGGTTGACCATGGATTCATTGACAACCAGGCAGCCACCGGGTGCAATCATATCCTCATATTTATCCAATGAGGGCAGGTTAAGTGCTAGTACCGCTTTGGGATACTTGACAGTGGGCGAGCCAATTTCCTCATCAGAAATGACCACAGTACAGTTTGCTGTCCCGCCGCGCATCTCTGGACCGTAAGAAGGAAACCAGGTAACTTGCTTGCCTTCATCCATGGCTGCGTAAGCCAGCACCTGGCCGGCATAAAGCGTGCCCTGCCCGCCAAAGCCAGAAATGATCACTTCGGTTTGCATTAGTCCCCTCCTTTGGGTTTATTGTAGGCAATGGAAGATGAGACTTTGAAATCCCCAATTGGATAATAAGGGACCATGTGTTCGGCTAACCAAACGCGCGCACTTGCTGGTGTCATTCCCCAGTTAGTCGGGCAGGTAGAAAGCAGCTCCACCATGGAAAAGCCCACACCTTGCTTTTGGACTTCGAAAGCAGTACGGATTGCTTTCTTAGCCATGCGAATATTCTTGGGATCGTGCAAACTGCGGCGTACCACATAAGCTGCGCCATCCAATGAGGAAAGCAGCTCAACCATGCGGATAGGGTAACCCTGGCGTTCCACATCGCGCCCCATAGGCGAGGAAGTGGTCACTTGGCCAGGCAGGGTAGTGGGCGCCATCTGCCCACCGGTCATGCCATAGTTGGCATTATTGATAAAGATTACGGTGATTAGCTCACCGCGGGAAGCTGCGGCCACAATTTCGCCCATGCCTATCGAAGCTAAGTCGCCATCACCCTGATAGGTGAAAACGGTTGCATCGGGCAGGGAGCGTTTGATACCTGTTGCCATAGCCGGCGCGCGCCCATGCGGCGCCTCAACGAAATCAAAAGCAAAGTAGTTATAGGCAAACACCGAGCACCCTACCGACGCCACGCCAATGGTATGCTCTAATTCGCCCATTTCTTCCAATACTTCCGCAACCAAGCGGTGTGCAACGCCGTGGGTGCAGCCTGGGCAATAATGCGTAGGCCGCTCCTCAAAACCTCGCGGTCGCTGATAGACCACTTTTACATCTGTATCCAACATGTTATGCTCCTGTTCCAAACTCTACGCGCATTTTAGCCAGCCAGCGGTCACGTGGGTTCTCTTCCAGGCCTAGCTGGCCTGAGGCTAAATCTTCAATCTCCTGCAGCACATCATCGGCAAAAGGCACCGTGCCGCCCATGCGGCCGTAGAAAGCAATTGGCTTGCGGTTAGCCACAGCCAAGCGCACATCTTCGAGCATCTGGCCGTTATTCATTTCCACGACCAAAAAGGCTTTCGCTTGCTCCGCCAGATCACTTACAACTTCATATGGGAAGGGAGCTAAAGAAATCGGGCGCAATAAGCCTACCTTGAGGCCCTTTTCGCGCGCCGCACGCACTGCTGAAAGCGAGATCCGGCCGGCAGTGCCGTAGCCGACTACCAGGTATTCTGCATCTTCAAGGTAATAGCCCTTATAGCGTACCTCGTTGGCTTCAATTTCCTGCCAACGCGTCATCAGACGGATGTTGGTGCGCTCCTGAGCTGGCGGGTCAATATTAATCGAGGTGAGTACATGCTTGCCGCGCCCCGGGATGCCGCGCACTGCCCAATCAGGGATCTCAGTCTTAATCGGCTGGAATGGCGGCAATTCTGCAGGCTCCATCATCTGGCCTAAGCTCCCGTCCATCAACACCATGACGACGCTGCGGTATTTCTCGGCTAAGTCGAAAGCTAACGTGGTTAGGTCAATCGCTTCCTGCACGGAAGCTGGGGCTAAGACAATCTGGTGATATTCGCCATGACCACCACCGCGGGTGGCTTGGTTGTAGTCGGCTTGCGAGGGGGCAATGTTCCCTAAGCCGGGTCCGCCACGGACCACATCCACAACCACCACTGGCAGCTCCGTGCAAGAAATATATGAAAGCCCTTCCTGCATCAGGCTGACGCCAGGGCTAGAGCTGGAGGTCATGGTGCGCCGGCCAGTGCAGGCTGCGCCGTATACCATGTTGATCGCGCCAAGTTCACTCTCAGCTTGCAAGAAAGCGCGGTTAAGTTCCGGCATGCGTGCCGATACATATTCCAGCAGTTCTGTCTGAGGCGTGATGGGATATCCAAAATAGGAGACTAACCCAGCCCTGACGGCTGCTTCTGCCACAGCTACATTCCCTTTGATAAGCTCAAGCGCCATGACTTACCTCCTGTTCTTGCTTCACAGCTGGCCGTTCGCCGCGAAAAACGGTTATGGCAGCATCGGGGCAAACCACCGCGCAGATGCCACAGCCGGTGCAGGCTTCTGGTTTCACCATTATCGCAGGATGATAACCAGCGGGGCTGAGACGCTGAATATCCAGTGCCAAAACCCCAAATGGGCAGTCTGTAACGCAGAGCTCACAGGCTTTACAATACTTTTCGTTGATTTCTACCCATCCCTTAGCGGGCATGCAGATCCTCCTTTTGTTGAGATAGATTAAATGTTTTCTGCCTGTTTCTGGTGAGATTAGCAGTTTACTTTTTTAGTATACCTCAAAATCAGGTTAACATAAGCTATAGAATTTATATAATTAATATCGACTAATTACTCATTCAAAAAAACTTGACCGAGATAGCCAAAAGCGTAATTCTGTTGACAGATAGATTTCAAGCCTCTTATTCCCGACCAGCTTACCTCCCTATCGGGTAAAATAAAGCCATCACTATCCTAAGGAGCCAAACCATGAGTGAAGCAGTGTTGGTGGATGCCATCCGTACCCCTATCGGCAACCTGAATGGTGCCTTAGCAGCCGTACGGCCAGATGACCTGGCTGCTTTGGTGATTGCAGCCGTCGTAGAGCGCAATCATCTCGATTCGCATCTCATCGATGAAGTCTACATGGGCTGTGCCAACCAAGCTGGTGAGGATAATCGCAATGTGGCGCGCATGGCAGCCTTGCTGGCTGGTTTACCTCCTGAAATACCAGCCTTGACGGTCAACCGCCTGTGTGCTTCCGGGTTAGCAGCGGTCAACTTAGCTACACGGGCTATTCGCGCTGGGGATGGCGAAGTTTACATCGCCGGCGGCGTGGAGAGCATGAGCCGCGCGCCCTACGCGTTTTCCAAGAACACTGGCGGCGGTAACTTAATTGCTTACGATACCGCATTGGGCTGGCGTTTCGTCAACCCGCGCATGGAAGCGCTGTATGGCACTGACCCCATGGGTGTAACTGCTGAAAATATTGCCGAGATGACCGGCATCACCCACCTGGAGCAGGATGAATTCGCTCTTGCCAGCCACCAACGCGCGGTGGCTGCACAGGATAGCGGCAAATTTGCTGAAGAGATTTTGCCTGTCAGCATCCCGCAGCGCAAAGGTGACCCAGTGGTCATTTCCCAGGATGAACGTCCGAGACGGGATACAAGCTTAGAAGCCCTCAGCCGCCTCAAACCGGCTTTCAAGCCCAATGGCACCGTCACCGCCGGTAACTCCTCCGGGCTGAATGACGGGGCAGCCGCATTGCTGGTGATGAGCGCAGAAAAAGCACGCGCCTTAGGGCTCAAACCGATGGCACGTTTTATCAGCAGCGGCGTTTCGGGTATCGAGCCGCGCATCATGGGCTTAGGGCCTATTGAAGCAACCCGCCGGGCGCTGGCACGTGCCGGCTTGCAGATTGGTGATATTTCTCTGGCTGAGATCAACGAGGCTTTTGCAGTGCAAACCTTAGCCGTGATGCGCGAACTGGGCTTGCCCCATGAAATCACCAATGTTAATGGCGGAGCAGTTGCGCTGGGGCACCCCTTGGGCTGCTCTGGCGCGCGCATCCTCACAACGCTGCTTTATGAAATGCGCCGGCGTGCTCCGCAGGAAAAACGCCCGTTTTATGGGCTGGCAACGCTGTGTGTAGGGGTTGGCCAGGGCGAAGCCACCATCGTGGAATGGTTAGATTGATCCTCAGCAATTAGGGTTTTGCCATAGCAGGGGGAATTTAGTTTTGGCATATATATTGCACCATTGGTTGTAAGGTATTCCTTTGATAATAGGATTGGCAACCGATGAAAAAACAAACCTTCACGCCCGAAAGCGAACCAGAGCAGCACCCCAAAGTAAAATTCTCGCTTTTATACCTTACAGCGATCATTCTATTATGCCTCTCTGTCTACCTCATCGTGGCTGGGGGCTCG
>LDZT01005288.1_pt1 | contig 16634 bp, 16 predicted proteins | sample 615521 | NCBI WGS metagenome assembly LDZT01 (sample SAMN03408292, study PRJNA278302) | terrestrial metagenome | isolation source: oil reservoir sample SB1 | place: USA: Alaska, North Slope, Schrader Bluff formation | collected 2011-09
CGAGATAAAGAAAGCCGTAAAAAAGACCGTCGGCATCAAAAGAGCACAGCAACTTGTAGAAACAGCAAAAGAATCCATTGGTGTAAACTATGGAATAGCGTCAGCAAAACTAAAATTAGGACTCATGATTGAGGAATTAGAGCTGTTCACAAAGCAACTTGAGCAAATAGAAAAGGCCATGGAACTAGCCCTGGCTGATACAGGAATGAAAGCAATAATCCTTGGCATCCCAGGCATCGGCATAGTGACAGCAGCCAGTTTTTTAGGTGAGATTGGAGATCCTTTAAGATTCGATCATCCCCGTCAGATAAGCAAAATGGCTGGCTATAACCTGGTGGAAGACAGCTCAGGCAAGAATATAAGCGGGACCTCCATATCGAAGCGGGGACGAAAGAATCTGAGGAATGTGTTATACCAGATGGCTAGGACCATGGTTGCCGTAAACCCCGAGATGAAAGAGCTGTACCAGTACTTAAAAACACGGCCCAACAATCCTCTTCAGAAGAAACAAGCACTCGTAGTAATCTCAAAGAAGATAGTGACCATAATCTATAACCTGGTGAAGAAACAAGCGGAATACAAGGCAGAATTAGTATTTAATGAATTTAGAAAGAACCAGATGAAGCAAGCAGCATAAATAATCAATTATGCCGATAAAGCGGAGATAAGGGAGAACACCTCCGTTAGCCCAATGAGGCAGCACTCAAGTATAAAAACTATCTCCGCTTTTATCCCTAAAACAGAACGAAGGAATGTAAGGGCATAACAGTTAGTCTCAAAACAGGACATCAAAATCGTAGACAGAACAACCAACGACATCTACGATCCGCAGTAAGACCTTCCTTTTCTTAAAAATGCTGTATGAGGAAGGAAACCTGCGACAGGATGGTTTCCTTCCTCTATCAAGCTTCCCCTCTTCAATCCTTCCTGATTAAAAACCCTCTTTAAAGGAGGCGCCGCCGGTGGAAACTATTTTACAGGCTATCGGTAATGTGGGTTTCCCTATTGTTGTGACCGCTTATCTTTTGGTCAGAATCGAAAACAAGCTGGAAGGTCTGACCGCAAGTATTACCAGCCTTGCCCATGCTATTGACAAAACCCAATAAGACAAAGCGCATCGCCCCCTCTCCAGGGGGTGTTTTTTTAAATGAGAAAATAGTATACTAAAAAGGTTGTTTTGAACGCACAAAACAGTTATTATTTACTTTATACAAAAACACCGGAGGGACCCCTTGAAAAAAGCGAACGTGGCAATCAACAAAGACCTCTGCAAAAAATGTGCAATTTGCGTTCACTTTTGTCCAAAAGAGGTCTTTACAATTGATCAGGATGGTTACCCCCTAATTTCACGCCTCGACAAATGCACAGGCTGCCGTCTGTGCTTTCTACGCTGCCCTGATTTTGCCCTGGAGGTAGAAACAGAACTTGACGATTAAAAAGCTTCTTACAGGCAACGACGCCTGCACATACGCAGCTATCAACGCTGGGGCAAGGTTTGGCGGAAGTACCCTGTGTAATTATCAACGTACAGCGTTACGGCCCGAGTACGGGAATAGCAACAAAATTTTCCCAGAGTGACGTAATGGCGGTCCGCTGGGGAAGCCCGGGGGACCACAGCTTGATCGTGCTTGCGCCTTCGTCGGTACAGGATAGCTACGACCTGACTGTTGAAGCTTTTAACCTTTCGGAAAGGTTCCGAACGCCAGTTATCTTGCTTTCTGACGCTGCGCTCGCCCATGTACGGGAAAAAGTTGAAATCCGCGAACCCGGTGAACTGAACTTATACCAGCGTGAAAAACCCTCCGGCCCTGTCAACGGGTATCTGCCCTACGGAACTTTGCATAATAATGTGCCCGTTATGTCCAACTTTGGAGATGAACACATCCTCAGGGTAACCGGACTTGTCCACCAGGAAAGCGGCTACTCCAGCGATAATTCGCAGATTGCTGAAGAACTGGTTCAGCGGCTAGCCAGAAAGATAGACAATTACCAGGAAGAACTTCCGGCGCCCTTTTTCTACGGGCGCCAAGCCGCCGATCTGATAGTCGTGTCTTTCGGAATTTCTGCAAGAGCCTCCCTTGAAGCAGTGAATACTGTAAACAGCGAGGGCTTTAAAGCGGGAATGCTGGAACTGCGCACTATCTGGCCCTTCCCGCGCAAAAAGGTGAAGGAATTATGCTCCGGGGCTAAAAAGATATTGGTTGTTGAAGCAAACCACGGGCAGGTCAGGGAACAGTTGATTTCCTGCGGCTTTCCGCCTGAAAAACTAAGGGGTGTCAACAAGCAGAACGCGGAGGTTATTACACCTTCCGAAGTTCTTTTGGCCCTCAAGGAGGAAAACAGCTAATGCCCTCTGATGATTACAAGCAATACGTGGCGATGGATCGCCTTCCCAGCATCTGGTGTCCGGGCTGCGGCAACGGTGTGGCGCTCAAGGCTCTGGCTTTGGCCTTTGCCGAATTGGAGATGCCGCCGGACAAAACACTCCTGGCTAATGGAATAGGCTGCTCCGGAAGAGTTGGTGATTACGTGCGCTGCCACCGTTTCCATGGCACCCACGGAAGGACTCTGGCTTTTGTTACCGGAATTAAGCTTGTCCGCCCGGAGATTAAGGCTGTCTGCCTTCTCGGGGACGGCGATTGTTCCGCCATAGGCATGAGCCACTTCGTTCATTCCGCAAGGCGCAACGTGGATATTGTAACGATAGTTATCAACAATTATAACTACGGCATGACCGGGGGACAGTTTTCGCCCCTGTCGCCTTACAACGTCATAACCAGCACATCGCGCTCCGGAAAAGCCGAACCCGACATAGACATCTGCAAACTTGCCGACCTGGCGGGAGCCAATTATGTTTTCCGGACGACTATTTATCATGTTGTCGAAATGAAGAATTATATTAAAGAGGCTCTCGGAAAAAAGGGTTTTTCACTCGTAGAGATTGTTTCACCCTGCCCGACGTACTATGCCCGTTACAATAAAATAGGCAATATTATCAAGCAGCTGGAATGGTTGAAAGATAAATTTATCCCCATTGAAGAATACAATCAAATGAAAGATGCTGAAAAAGAAAACTTCTTCTGGCGCGGAAGGTTGACCAACAGGGATCTTCCTGACCTATATCAGCACACACGAAGGAGTAGAGGTTAGTAAAAAATGAAGAATACCTGGCGGACTATTTTAAGCGGCTCGGGTGGCCAGGGAATGGGTATGGCCGGCAAAATACTTGCCGAAGCCGCCTTTATGCAGGGATTCAACACCGCTCAAAGCCAGACATACGGCGCCGGGGCACGAGGAGATTTAAGCCAATCCGGAATAATTATCAGCAGTGAGGATATTTTATTTCCCCTGATTGAAAAGCCCGATTTACTGGTTATCCTGAATAATAAATCTTACGGGCATTTTGCTCCCATCCTTAATTCAAACTGCAACGGAACAATACTGATCTACGATCAGGACTACGCTCCGCCCCCAAAAGGCAAGATCAATTCGCCATCTTTCGGGTTCACGGTTGTTAATAAAGCCCGTGAGATATTAAGTGAAAAAGCTGCCTGCATGGTAGCCCTGGGCATTCTGACCAGGCTTTGGATACCGCTCGACAAAACAAATGTGAGTCAGGCAATCCAGGAAACTTTTCCCGGCAAAACCGGCCTCCAAAACATAAAATGTTTCGAGGAAGGGCTTAAACTTGCAGAAAATTACCCCCTTTAAAGAACGTTTAAAACATCCGATAAAGAGGGTTGATTTTTTATATATTTAGCTTTTTCCTATAAAATATAAACCCTGACCTGCCGGATCCCCCAAAGCATAGCCTGGGAATAGCTGTCCATAAATACATCAATCCTGTTGCCGACTATAGAACTTCCCCGGTCCAATGCAGTGCCGTACCCGTAACCTTCAATGTATAATTTACTTCCGAAGGGTATCACACTTGGATCGACGGCGACGGTTCCAAAACCCGGCGCTGTCCCGCATGAGGTGTTGCGCCCCGTATATGTATAAGCGGATGCGACCACATCCAGAGCACGGCTGAAATGAATATTCATGCCTCCGCGGGAAACCTGTGTGGCCGTACCAACTGCCACTACACGGTCAACGGCGGATCTTGAAACGCTGCTACTGATCAGGAGGCGCCTGAACTCCTGACCATCATGATAGGTTATCTGCCAGATCCTTTTCTCTATTCCATTCTTACCTGCTTTGACAACCCGCATCAATCCGTTGGCCAGGTTCGGGTCCGTTTCCCGCAAGACCCTCGGATAAACCGGGGCTTCTTCCACTTTTTCCTTAACGCTTACACGCACTACCCTGATTTTTATCCCTTCTTTGAGACGTTGATCGGTTGAGGGATAAACTATATCCTTTCCGGAAAGGTTCAATCCCCGCTCCTTAAGCACATCCCCCACTGTACTGCGACAGCTCATAAATTTTGACGTCTTGCCATCCGCGATCAGGGTCACGTTCAGCGCGTGGTTTACAACTATCTTCATGTTTTCTTTTAACTTTTCTTCCAGGGGCGGGGTTACTTCATCGCCCTTTTTTAAAGGCACTTTCTGCGCCTTAATCAGGTCGCCAACCGTACTGCAAAAAGTTTTAACCTGACTGACCTTACCGTCCACCTGCAGAACGACCGTCTTATTGGGAATTGAACAGGCAGCCCCCGCTAAAATAAGGGCGAGAATAACTGCAAAAGAAATCACTGCTGTTTTGGAACGGTAAAAACTGCGCCAATCAAATCCGGAAAATAAAGCCTTCCAACCGGATAAACTTAAAGTCCACCTTCCCACAAAAAACACCTCTTTTCAGGGGTACTTTCAGGATACTGGTGAGTCATTTACTGTAATAATTGAGAAGTCATGTCGAAATGAAAGTTGAAGTTGTTGCCGATTCCTGAGTCTTAATTAGGTTGGCGGTTGTTTTATATATTCTATGCAGATTTAAAAAAATCCTGCCTGTCTAATTAATGAAATAAAAAATATTAATGGGATAATTTGTAGAAACGCAGACAGGACCTGCCCTGCAGGCTGGTTACGTTCCGGAACGTTGTATTTGAGCGATACTCCGAATAAACCATATAAAAATATTCATCAAGCAAGGATGAATATCCAAAAAATCAAATCTAGCTGATAAGTCAAGCCTGACCCCTTAACTTACAATTAATAACATGAGTAGACATCCATGCCGCTAAAGCGGCACCATCAGAATGATGAAAATTCATCAACAAGGGAGGTCAATGCCTTAAGCGCAATTTTATTCAATGAACGAGTGAACCTGAGGTTAAGCGAGGGAACTGTTTGAGGCGTGTAAGCGCCGAGTTTGACTTAAGCCCAAGGGTGAACGAGTTCGTACAAGTATAAGAGGCGAACATGAGCACGTAGGCAGTTGACCTCCCTAATGCAAGTTGATTTTCAGGATAGACCTGATAAAATCCGGGGCGATCGTTGAACAGCTGTTGATTTATTTTAATTAATTTGATATATTATAACTATATAAAATATTTTGATAATAGCAAATATCGACAAATTCTCCAAAGGATTTATTTTCTGCAACGTCTAATTTATAAAACCCAAAATGTCTAAAGGGGGTGTTTTTTTGAATAACGTTACGTATTTAAGAAGTGAATTAAACAATATTTTTATAACGTTATGCAGAAATCCTGAATTAGCTTTAGGAATTTTTGACTCAATCCCTGCAGGCATATCTATAACTACCGATAAAACCTGCCAGGAAATAAGACATAATAAAAAAGCGGCCGAATTTTTAAGAATTCAACTATGGGAGTCCCTTTCACATACCGCTTCAACAGATTTATGTTTAAAGATGTACTTTAGAGGAAAGGAAATGTCCCCGGAAGAAATGCCGATTCAGCGTGCGCTGTGGCGGGGTGAGGAAGTTAATGATCTGGAAATTGAATTCGTTTGGGATGACGGAGTACACAAGACGGCAATAGTTAGTTCCAGCCAGTTAATTGACGATAACGGCTCTGTTTTTGGGGCGGTTGCTTATTTTACGGATATTACCGAACAAAAGCTGACTAAGGAAAAACTTAGCCATACGTACAAAGTGGTAGAAGGAATTAACAGGCTGCTTCTACATTCCTTAACCTGTGAAACTGAAGAAGAACTGGACCAAATCTGCTTAAATGTTTCCCAGGAGTTAACAGAAAGCCAGTATGGTTTCATCGGCGAAATTAATTCTGCCGGGTATCTGGATAATAATGCCATAGGCCATTCTGGATGGACTGACTGCCGAATGCAGGTTCCTAGCTCAGGCGGAAGAATGCTCAGACGTGCTATACTTCATGGTATTTATGGCAGGGTACTCCTGGATGGGAAATCCTTATTTACAAATAACCCGGCCTTTCATCCGGATAGTATCGGCATTCCAAAGGGACACCCGCCGCTGAAAGCATTTTTAGGCACACCGTTAATCCATAATGGAAAAACCATTGGCATGATCGGGCTGGCGAACCGGGAAGGCGGTTATAGGGAAGAGGACGTAGAAACTCTAGAAGCTTTGGCTAATGCCATTGTGCAGGTTATCACGCGAAAACGGGCGGAAATAGAATTGCAGGAAAGTGAGAAGCGTTACCGACTTCTTGCTAAAAAATTGCAGGAAGTAGACCTGCGTCTGTCTGAAGATAGGTTTCACAAGGTTTTCAACAGTTCCTCTACTGCCAATAGCATAACCAGATTGGAAGATGGTAGATATATAGACGTTAATCAGAGTTTTCTTGACCTTACAGGGTATGAAAGAGAAGAAGTAATCGGCCATAGCGCTGTAGATTTAAAACTTTGGGTGAATCCTAAAGAAAGAGAAGACTTTTTTAATATGTTATATAAAAAAAGATTTGCTAAAAGTGTCGAATTTAAATATAGAAAAAAGGGTGGCGCAATTGGCTACGTCCTAGCCTTTGTAGACTTGATTATTTTTGGCGGAGAAAGATGCGTTATAACTTCTATGATAAATATTACTAAACGCAAGAAAATGGAAGAGAAACTACGCCTGTCCGAAGAACGCTTCTTTAAGGCGTTTAATTCAAGCCCTATAATGATGAGCATCAGAACATTGGATGGAAAATGCACTGACATAAACAATACTTATTTAGCCAACATTGGTTGCTCCAGAGAAGAACTGATAGGCACTTTATATGAAGAATTACACTTTTATGGCAGTTATGGACCTCCGCCCGAATTAAAAAAAGCAATTATAGAAAAAAAGCCGATAAAAAACCTTGAAATTGAATACTATACAAAATCGGGCAAACAACGCACAGGTCTATTATCGGCGGAATTTATTGAACTTAATGGTGAGCAATGTGTTTTAAAATCGGTAAATGACATAACAGAGCTTAGAAAGTTCGAAAAAGAGATAGCCCGCCTGGATCGCTTAAAGCTGGTCGGAGAGATGGCCGGGGGGATTGCCCACGAGATCAGAAACCCAATGACCACTGTAAGAGGTTATCTGCAATATCTCGGGGGCAAAAAAGAGCTTCACAAATATGCTGACCGTTTTCAGATTATGATTAGTGAACTTGATAGGGCCAACTCGATTATCACCGAGTACCTCACCCTTGCCAGGAGCAAGATGAGTGATGCAAAGACCAAAAATCTTAACGTAATAATAAAGTCTTTAGTTTTCTTAATAGAAACAGATGCGATCAAAGATGATAAGTATGTAAATCTAGAACTAAAAGATGTTCCCAATCTGCTTTTAGAGGAAAATGATATTAAACAGCTAATCCTGAACCTGACCCGCAACGGGCTTGAGGCTATGGATCCCGGAGGATATCTTACAATAAAAACATTTAGCAATGGAGAAGAAGTTATTCTAGCAGTAAATGACCAGGGCAAAGGAATTCCGCCGGAGCATTTAGATAAAATGGGTATACCGTTTTTTACCACCAAAGACTGCGGCACAGGTTTAGGACTTGCGGTATGTTATAAAATTGCCGCCAGACATAACGCAACGATAGATATACAAACCAGCCCGGCAGGTACCACATTCTTTATTAATTTTAAAGTTCCGGAAACTGAGAACGCCGTTGTTAACAGGTGAATGATATTGCGGAGTGACCCCCTATTTAATTCCAAACAGGCGGCGGGTATTCTCAAGCAGGGTTTCAGACAGCTCTACGGCAGGCATTTTCCTCAACCTGGCGATTTCTTCTATAGCATAGCGGACGTAAAGAGGCTCGTTTCTCTTTCCCCTGTATGGTTCAGGCGTAAGAAAAGGCGAATCGGTTTCAGCAAGAATCCTGTCCGGGGGCACACTTGCCGCGATTGCTTTTAAAGTACTGTTGCCTTTATAGGTGATCACTCCGGCGAAGGAAATGTAAAAGCCCATTTCCAGGCACTCCCGGGCCATTTCCGGGCCGCCGGAAAAGCAGTGGATAACTCCCCCTGCTGGGCCGACTTTGTCACTGCGCAGTATTCTCAGCAGATCCTCATGCGCCTGCCGGCTGTGGATAATTACCGGCAGGCTGAGCTCCCGGGCAAGGGCAAGCTGCTCTCTGAAAACCCGCCGCTGAACGTCCTGCGGGCTTAAATTACGGTAAAAGTCCAGACCGGTTTCACCTATGGCAACAACCTTGTCACATGCGGCCAGTTTTTTGAGATCGTTCAAATAGTTTTTGGGCGCCTCGCCGGAGTCGTGGGGGTGAATTCCTACGGCCGAGTATATAAATTCCGCCTGTCCGGCAAGCTCGGCGCTGCGGCGGGAAGAATCCAGGTCATAACCAACATCAATGACCAGGGACATACCTTCCGCCCCTGTCCGCTCAACAACTTCTTTTCTGTCTGTGTCAAATTTCCTATCAATCAGGTGGGCATGGCTGTCCGCCAAGATCAGGCGGGCGCCGTTATTCAGCGCAGGGCTCAAAGAGATCACTCCAAAAACAAAGACTTTACACTTCTATTCTCGGGAAGAGGGCCTGCTCACGCCTCACCGTCAAACCGGCGGGGAGCCTGCCCCAGGTCAGCGAATCCCAGGTGTGCAGCTCCGGTTTATCCTTTATATTCAACTGCGGCCAGATTTTCGAAGGTGTTAGGGGCATGAAAGGCGTCACCAGTACCCCTATAAAACGCAGGCATTCCATCATATTGTAAAGAATGGTCGCCAGCCTTTCCTTTTGAGCGGGGTCCTTGTTCAAAGACCAGGGCTGTGTTTCATCGACGTACTTGTTGGCCCGGCCGACCAGTTTCCAGATCGCCGCCAGAGCGCCCGACAGGTCCCTTTTGTCCATCAGCTCGCGGACTGCAGGCGGGAGATCAACGGCCAAATTGATCAGCTCCAGGTCAACCCCCTCCGGCTGTCCCGGAGTCCCCGCCGTTCCGCCCAGATACTTTTGAACCATCCCCAGTGTGCGGCTGACCAGATTGCCCAGGTCATTGGCCAGGTCCATATTGATCCTTTTGATCAGCGCCTGCTCCGAATAATAGACGTCCACGCCTAGCGGAACCTCCCGGAGAAGGTAGTAGCGCACAGCGTCAACGCCGTACTTGTCGATAAGTTCAAGGGGATCGATAACATTGCCAAGGGACTTGCTCATCTTGCCGCTTTCCAGCAGCAGCCAGCCGTGCCCCATAACCTGCCGGGGAAGTTCGATGCCCGCGGCCATTAACAGGATTGGCCAGATAATACTGTGAAAACGGACGATATCCTTGCCGACAAGGTGGATATCGGCAGGCCAAAACTTTTTATACAAGGTTTCGTCCCCGCTTGCATAGCCGAGGGCGGATATGTAGTTGGTCAGGGCGTCCACCCAAACGTAAATGACATGATCGGGATCGAAGGGTACGGGAATTCCCCATTTAAAAGTTGTCCGGGAAACACACAGGTCTTCCAGGCCGCTGTTGATAAAACTGACCATCTCGTTCCGCCTTGACACCGGCTGGATAAAGTCAGGATTTGCCTCTATATAATCAAGCAGGCGGCCGGCATAGTTGGACATCCTGAAAAAATAGCTTTCCTCTTCTACCGCCTCGACAGGCCTGGCGCAGTCCGGGCACATGCCTTCTTCAAGCCGGGCTTCCGTCCACATCGCCTCGCACGGCGTACAGTACCAGCCTTTGTAGGAAGCTTTATAGATGTCCCCCTGGTCGTAAAGCTTCTGAAAAACGGTCTGCACCGCCTTCTTATGCCTTTCTTCCGTAGTCCTGATAAAGTCGTCGTTGCTGATCAGCAGCTTTTCCCAGAGGAGCTTAAACCCCTCAACAATATGATCAACATATTCTTGCGGCGATTTCCCTTTTTCACGGGCGGAACGCTCAATTTTCTGGCCGTGCTCGTCAGAGCCGGTCAAAAACCATACGTCATGCCCGGTAAGCCGCTTAAAACGGGCAAATGCGTCAGCAGCCACGGTCGTATAGGCGTGCCCTATGTGCAGACTGCTGCTCGGATAATAGATCGGGGTGGTAATGTAAAAAATTTTTTTCAAACCTTAACCTTCTTTCGTTCTAAAAACAATTGATAACAAAAAACCCCACCACCGGCAGGAATAGTAAGGAAAAGCCACATATCCAAATTAACATGCCTATTTTAGAAGATAAAAACATAACTGTCAAGTTTTAATAAGGAAAAATAACCAGTAACTACTATCCAAGAAATATTTCCCTAAATTTTTCTAAAATTAATATTGACTTTTAATGGTATGCCTGGTACCATTTACTTGTAAAATAATGTTTGGTTTTGTCTAAATAAGTCGCATAGGGGGGGAAAGCGGTGAAATCAACGGGTATTGTTAGGAGGGTGGACGAGCTAGGCAGGGTTGTTATTCCCATAGAACTTAGAAGGACCCTTGGCATAGAAGAAAAAGACGCCCTCGAAATTTACGTTGATGAAGAAAGGATTGTACTTAAAAAATACCAGCCGGCCTGTGTTTTCTGCGGTGACGCTTCAGACACGCAGTACTACCGCGGTAAACTGGTCTGCCGTGAGTGCGCCTTGACAATGTTTGAAAACACCAAAGCAATATAGTCAATCAACTATTATCCTCAAGCGGAAGGGAAGCATGACTTGCCCTTCCGCTTTAATTTTATTGTCCTTCGTCTTTTTTTATCCTTAATAAAGCTGCATAAACTTCGTTTCTGGTCAGTTTGTTCTTTTTGGCGACTTCTTTGATAGCCGCCAGCCGCGGCATACCTTCGGCCTGCAAACCACTTACCTGGGAGGCAATGGCTGACAGATCCGTTTTGACTTCCTCCCGGACTTCGTTTTTATTTCCCTCCAGTACTATGGTAAATTCCCCCAAAGGGCTGTTCCTCCGGAAATATTCCAGTGCTGACGATAAACTTCCCCGCCAGATCTCTTCGTAATGCTTGGTCAGTTCACGGGCAACAGACAAACGCCTGTCCCCAAGCTGATCCAGCAGTTCGTCCAAAGTCTTCAGCAGCCTGTGGGGCGCCTCGTAAAGTATCGTCGTGCGCTCTTCTTTTGTTAAGGAAGCTATTCTTTTTTTGCGGGTACGCTTGTTGGCGGGCAAGAAACCTTCAAAGCAAAAACGGGATGTGTTCAAGCCTGATACAACAAGGGCGGCAAGCGCAGCGTTAGGGCCCGGGACGGGAACGATACTTACCCCGCTTTTTATGGCGGCGTCCACAAGGACTTCACCCGGATCGGATATGCCCGGCATGCCGGCGTCCGACACCAGCGTCAAATGTTTTCCTGAAAGCAGCAGGCCCAACAGATACTCGCATTTTTTCGGCCCGCTGTGGCTGTGAAAGCTGGTCACAGGCGTATGAATGCCGTAGTGGGCAAGCAGCTTGCGGGTGTGTCTGGTATCCTCGGCGGCGATAAGATCGGCTTCCTTTAACAGCCTGAGCGCCCTCAACGATATATCTTCAAGATTGCCGATTGGTGTGGCGCATAAATAAAGCGTCCCGCTTGCGCCGTTGCTTATTTTTTCATCAGCGGGATCATCTTTTGGCGCCATTATTTACCCCGCTCCAAAAATGCCGTGCAAAAAAGGCACTCTTCCCGGCGTAACCGCCCGAAATGAACGTTGCAGATATGAAAACCTTCGTCGTAAATCTTTTTCAGATTATCAAAAGCTCCTCCCGAAGCCTGTTCCTGAGGCTCGCCCTTCTGTTCGTACCCGGCAAATACCGCCAGTTTTTCCCTCAGAGCATTGTTCTCTTCTTCGAGGTAATTGACCAGCTTTTTAATTTGCTGAAGGTCGCTTTCGATTTCTTTAATTCTGGTCTCCAGTTGTCTGAACAGGATGCTCATGGGATTCACTTTGTTCACTCCCCGCTTTTTCTACACTGATATTCTCAAAAGCGTATTCACGGATCATTTCGCTTTCCTTGAGCTCTACAGCTATCGTCTTTTTTAGTATGTTAACACCGGTCACTTTTCCTTCCCCGTCGGGAGTGCTGACCAGGCTGTTCAACGGGGGAAATTCCTGCTTGCTCTGTTCATAAAGATCGTTTTCAAACTTCAGGCAACACATCAACCTGCCGCAGATACCCGAAATTTTAGTCGGGTTCAAGGAGATATTCTGCTCCTTGGCCATCCGGATGGAAACGGAGGCAAAATCAGCCAGCCAGGTCGCACAGCAGAGCTCACGCCCGCAGCATCCCAGGCCGCCCATCATCTTGGCTTCATCCCTCACCCCAATCTGCCGCAGTTCAATCCGTGTCCGGAACACCGCGGCAAGGTCCTTGACGAGTTCACGGAAGTCTATCCTTCCCTCGGCAGTGAAGTAAAAGATCAGCTTGCTTTCGTCAAATGTCTTCTCAACATCGACGAGCTTCATCGGCAAACAATGAGTAATAATTTTTTGCTCACAGATACTGTATGCCTGTTTGACCTTCTCCTGAACCGCCGCAAGTTTCTGAGCATCCTGTGCGGTCGCCTTCCTGAGAACTTTTTTCAGCGGTGTGACTACTTCCTCATCATGTATCTCAACAGGCCCGGTGACCACCTGACCGTATTCCATTCCCCGGGATGTCTCGACAATAACATCATCATTCAAAGTAAGTTCGATCTCGTCCGGGTCGAAGTAATAAACTTTACCCGCCCGTTTAAACCTGACGCCGACAACACTGTATGTCATTTTTGTATCACTCCATTTGATTCTATATAAATGATCAGGCCAGTTCCGCCGGCCTGCACAAGTTCAAAAACAGAACATCCAGAACCAGCCTGGGATTCGCGTTCCTGGACAACCTGTTCCTGGCTTCCTCAATTTTTCTCAGGCGATCAATTAACAAGGAAACTTCCCGATAGGAAGCCTGTTCCTTGATGGCCTGCAAAAAATCCCGGTTAATAATTAACTTCTCATTTTCTGATTCCTTCCATACTAAAAGGTCGCGGTACCAGAGCATCAGCCCTTGTATCCAGGCAAGCGTTTCTTCCCTGCTGCCGGACAGGCTGCCGGCAAGGCGGCAGGCTTCTCCCGGCCCGGCGCTGTCTATTGCGTTAATTGTCTGTGCCAGTTGTTTCCTGCGTTCGGCGAGGGCGCCGCCGCTGAGCAGATCAATAGCCTGTCCCACACTGCCGCCTGATAAAAGAGCGGTTAAATCCGCCTCTTCCTGTTTAACGCCGGGAGAACCGGCCAGAATCAGAGCTACCTGGGAAATGGGAAGCAGTTGGAACAGAACCTGCTGGCACCTGGAGAGGACAGTTGCCGGAAGGGCGTAAGGCTGAACGCAGATCAGCAGAAAAACCACACCGGCCGGCGGTTCCTCAAGAATTTTTAAAAAGCAGTTTGCTGCTTCGTCTGTCATGCTTTCCGCACGGTCGATCAGGCAGATCTGCCTGCCGCCCTGAAACGGGGCTAGAGTCATCCTTCTTTGGATTTCTCTTGCCTGCTCTATTTTTATCGAACCTCCGTCAGGTTCCACCTTAATAAAATCGGGGTGGTTCCCGCCTTCGACCTGTCGGCATGAACGGCACTCGCCGCAGGCGTCGCCTTTAAGGGGCTGGCGGCAGAGCAGCGCCCGGGCGAAAGCCACGGCGCATGTTTTTTTTCCTACACCCGAAGGGCCGCAGAAAAGATAGGCGTGGGAAACCATCCGCCTGTCAAAAGACCTGCGCAAAAGATCTATAGCATTATTCTGCCCGTAAATTTCGCTGAAAAACTTCACCGGTAAACACCTCAATAGCATCAACAACCCTGCAGTGGATCTCTTCTTTATTCAGCGAGGCGTCAAAAACATGGTAGGCGCCCGGCCTCTGTTTGGCCAGAGACAGATACCCTTCGCGCACACGCCCGAAAAAAGATGTCTTTTCCTGCTCCAAACGGTCCGCCTCGCCGACAATCCGTTTTTTGGAAAGTTCAGGGGGAAAATCAAGCAAAAACGTGAGGTCCGGAGTCAGGCCGCCTGTCGCCAGGTCGTTAACACTGGTTAAAAGCCCGACATCCAAGCCCCGTCCAAAACCCTGGTAAGCTATTGTGGAATCCCCGAACCGGTCGCCGACTACTATTCTGCCCATCGCCAGGGCAGGCCCGATTTTGTCGGCAGCCAGTTGGGCCCGTGCGGCGGCGTAAAGCAAAGCCTCTGCCGCGGGCGTCATCCCGGGGTACGCTGATTTATCCAGAAGCATCTCCCTCACGTTTTCCCCCAGGGACGTCCCACCGGGGTCCCTGTATGTTTCGACCTCCCTGCCGCTTTTAAGCAGGGCAGCGGCCAGCAGGGCGGCCTGGGTGCTCTTGCCCGCGCCGTCAATCCCCTCAAAGACGAAAAAAAGCCCCCTTTTAATTTCCTTCATCACCCGATCACCTTGACCGTCTTCAACTCCGGGTCCGCAGGCCCGACCACAGGAGCCCCGGAAGCTTTAACCCATTTAAGGTACTCAACTATTTCAGGCGTAAACTCCTCGCCCGGATAAATTACCGGTATCCCCGGCGGGTATACCGCAACCCACTCCCCGCAGACAAGCCCTGCGCAACCTTCCAGGGAAACCTTCCCTTTCCCGGAAAACCACGCCTGTCGCGGGGTCAATTGCCGCGGCGGCAAAGCGGGCGGTCCAGGCGGCGCTGGCATCGGCCGGGCAGCCGCCTGCCTTTCCCGGGATATTTCCTTCAGGCCATCAACCAGTCTGCCGCAGTCCTTTTCAGTTGCGCCGACACCGATAACCAGGACAATATTGGTGAAATCCGCCATCTCCACATTTACGCCATATTTCTCAAAGAGCATTGCGGAAAGCTGAAAACCAGTTAACCCGAGACCGGCCCCGGAAATGGTTATCCGGGTGGGATCAAGCGAACAGCCCTTTTTGAGATGACTGCTTTCAAGCACTTTCAGGCCCGGGATTTTGCCCGCCGATTCCCTGACCTGCCCGGCCTTTTGAACGGCGCTGTCCAGCAATTGACGGCCTTTTTCGGCAAGCATATGCCTGGCCAGGTCCAAAGACACGAGCAGCGGATAAGAAGGGCTGCTCGTCTGCAGGCAGGCAAGGGCGGCAGCCACATCCCCGGGATCAAAAAAATCGCCCTGCAAGTGCAATAAAGATGATTGCGTCAAAGAACCGCCCATTTTATGCATACTCATAACGGAAGCGTCAGCTCCGCATGACAATCCGCCTTCCGGCAGGGACGGATGGAAAGGAAAGTGGGCAGCGTGGGCTTCGTCGGCCATCAGCGGTTTACCGGCTCTATGGACAGTCTCAGCCAGTTTCTTTAGATCTGCCGCAATCCCGTAATAATTGGGATAGGTTGTCAACACGCCTTTCGCTTCTCCGCATGCTTCAAGCGCTTCGGCAGCCTGCGCTTCACCCGGCCCCTCCGGTATCCCAAACCCCTCCACCATAGAGGAAACGAGATAAACAGGATCAGCGCCGCTCAAAACAAGCCCCGCTAAAACAGACCGGTGGCTGTCACGGGGTATAATTATTTTTTCCCCCGGGCAACAGAGGGCCATTAAAAACGCCTGCAGGCCGACCGAAGTTCCATTGACCAGAAAGAACGTGCGCTTTGCCCCGTAAAGCCCGGCGGCCAGGGACTGCGCTCTGGCTATAGGCCCTTTGGGATTGTTAAGGTTATCAAGTCCCGGCAGTTCAGTCAGGTCAATTTTAAATAAGTCCTGTTTCAGGCCCTCCCATAAAGCTGAAAGGGCCTGCCCCTGCCTGTGCGCCGGCAGGTGCAGGTGAGCATAACCGTTTTTCAAATGCTTTAGCAGGGATGTATAAAGTGGTGCTTCATACTGATCATCCTGCATAAAATACCATCTCCAACATTTAATTGTATCATAACGGCAACAACCTTCCAAGTCCGCTAACAAAAGTAGCCAGAAAACAATATTATCAGCTAGCTAGTACGAGAAATATTTCAAAAATTGTTAATCTTTCTTTTAAAACGATATCTCAAGGCTTTCTTGACAGGCAATTTAAGATAATCTATAATTATAATCATTTATTTGTTAGTTGCTGAAAAATATCGAAATTTGGTATCAGGGGAGAAAATAATGATTGAAATTCGTTTTCATGGAAGAGGCGGACAGGGAGCGGTAACCTCGGCGGAACTGCTGGCCCTGGCTGCTATCAGCGAAGGGAAATATGCCCAGGCCTTCCCCAGTTTCGGGCCTGAAAGACGCGGGGCTCCGGTAGTCGCTTTCTGCCGGGTGGACGATCACCCTATCCGGCTGAGGACTAACATTTATTCCCCTGATCTGGTAGTAGTGTTGGATCCT
>LDZT01011485.1_pt1 | contig 16598 bp, 14 predicted proteins | sample 615521 | NCBI WGS metagenome assembly LDZT01 (sample SAMN03408292, study PRJNA278302) | terrestrial metagenome | isolation source: oil reservoir sample SB1 | place: USA: Alaska, North Slope, Schrader Bluff formation | collected 2011-09
AAATTTAAACTAAGGATTTTTAGTTATTATCTTTGGATTGTTGGAATAACCGTACTATTTATATATTTAACTTAATACAAAAGGTAGAAGAAAATGGCGAAAACTGGCAAAAAATATTATTCAATAAAAAGAAGAGTTGCAGGTATTGTAATTATTGCTTTTGCTTTTTATTATTTATTTGCCTTAATATTCCCTGCTCATAGGTTTGTTTTGATCAATAGCATCACTAATTACATAAACCAATTTATAGGTATCGGGAAATATTTTATTTTTATTTTTTTAGCTTTTGAAGGTTTAAGCTTGTTGTTTAATTTTCACTTCCAAAATTATTATAATAAGGTCTTTGGGATTACTGCCTTATTATTAATAGTCTTGGTTTTTTTGCATCTCAGATTAATATTTATTGAACATGCCTATTTGCTGGCAAGAGATGGGGCAGGTGGTGGCCTGTATGGATTTTATGTTGCAAGATACCTCAATAATTATTTTGGTTTGACAGGAGCCTATCTTTTTTTAATAGCCCTGGGTCTTATTGCCCTTTTATTTATAACTGACGTTTCTTTTGTTTATGCAATCTATATTTTTTTCAGAAAAATGTATTATATTCTTAATAGGGCTATCACTGGTATTAGTGCAAATCAAAAAAGCACACAGGAACTAACTAAGAAAAAACAGGAAAAGAATATTAATATTTATTCAAATAATGAAGAAAAGCCCAAAAAAAGATTAGAGCCAATTTTCAGGAAAAAGTCTAATTCTACAGAAAAAACAACAACAGTATCAGCAAAACAGGAAAAAATAAATTTTAACTCAAAGATATACAATAATAATAAAGAAAAAGATGGCAGATATATAATACCACCCATTAATTTGTTGCAGGAAGCAAAAAAGGAACATAGAGCCAAAGGTCAGGAAAAAATAAAAAACAATATAACTTTACTACAAAGAACTTTAGATAATTTTGGCATTCAGGGAGAAGTAATTGGAGCAACGCAAGGCCCTACAGTTACAAGATATGAAATACAGCCTGCACCTGGAGTAAAAGTGTCAAAGATTACTAACTTAAGCAATGATATAGCATTAGCATTTGCTGTAGCGTCAGTGAGAATAGAAGCACCGATTCCGGGTAAAAATGCTATTGGTATTGAAGTTCCCAACAGAGAAAAAGATACAGTTTTGTTAAGAGAAATTATCGATTCAAATGACTATCAGAATAATTCATATATTTTACCCATTGCCCTTGGAAAGGATATTGGTGGTAAAAATATTATTGCAGATTTAGTTGATTTACCGCATTTGCTTATTGCGGGTTCAACAGGTTCAGGTAAAAGTGTATGTTTAAACTCAATTATTTTGAGTTTAATTTACCGTTTTGGTCCTGAAATGATAAGGTTTGTAATGGTAGACCCAAAAAGGGTTGAGCTAAATGTATACAATGGTATTCCTCATTTGATTATCCCTATCATTACTAATACGAAAAAAGTTGACAAAGTATTAAATTGGGCTATTTCTGAGATGGAAAGTAGATTTAAAACATTTGCTGAAGTTGGAGTACGCAATTTAAAGGGATATCATGAATATATTAAGGGTACAAAGTCAGACGAGAAACCATTGCCATACATAGTCATTATTATTGATGAATTAGCAGATTTGATGATGTCTTCACCGGTTAAGATTGAAGAAGCATTATGCAGGTTAGCACAAATGACCAGGGCTACTGGTATTCACTTAATTATTGCTACTCAAAGACCATCAGTTGATATTATTACAGGTTCTATAAAGATAAATTTTCCTTCTCGAATTGCTTTTGCAGTATCTACCCAGGTAGATTCTCGTACTATTTTGGATATTAACGGAGCGGAAAAACTTTTAGGTAATGGTGATATGCTATTTTCTCCAATAAATGCATCTAAGCCAATACGTGCTCAGGGTTCTTTTGTTTCTGAAAAAGAGATCAAGAATATTGTTTCTTTTTTAGAAGAAAATGGTCCTGCTCCTGAATATCAAGAGAGTATTTTAAGTCAAAAGAAAGGACAGAACGGCGAGACAGAAGGAGATATAAACGAGGAAGAAGATGAATTGTTTGAAGACGCCGTTGATACTATTATAAATAATAATCAAGCCTCGATATCTATATTACAAAGAAAATTGAGAATTGGATATACCAGGGCTGCTCGATTGATAGATATAATGGAAAATAAGGGAATGGTTGGTCCATATGATGGGAGAAATCCAAGAAAAATATTATTATCAAAAGATGATTATCTAAATAGAAAGAACAATAAATCTGATTAAAAGGAAATAATTTTGATTGAATTAAAGAAAAGAAAATATTATGATTATGTTATATTAGAAAATAATTATTTGTAAAACTAAAAATTTTTTATACATTGGCTTATGTTTTTTAAATAATCTTAAGAAAGGAGTGTGGTACAAGAAGAAGTAAGTCGTTTTTTTCTAAAAATATAGATTAAATTAGATTATAAAAAGGAGAATATAAAATGAAATGTAAATTAAATCGGATAATTATTATTCTTTTAACTTCATTATTAGTATTGTCTTTTTCTGTCATTAGTGCTGTAGCCCAAGGCGATATTAATGTTGGATTGGTATTTGATGTTGGTGGAAAAGGTGATAAATCTTTTAATGATTCCGCTTCAAGAGGTTTAAGCTGGGCAGCGGAAGATTTTGGTATCAAACGAATTGAGTTAGAGCCTGGAGTCGACGCTGATCGGGAAGTTAATCTAAGAAATTTGTCTGCCATAGGTTATGACTTCATAATCGGGGTTGGCTTTTTATTTGAAGATAGCATCAAGACAGTTTCGAATGAATTTCCAGAGACAAAATATGCTATTGTAGATAGTTTTATTCCAGATAGAGAGAATGTTGTCTCCCTTACTTTTGCAGAGCATGAGGGATCATTTTTAGTTGGAATGATCGCCGGTCTTAAGGCTTTACAGGACGGCGAAGATACAGTTGGGTTTATTGGAGGAATGAATTCTGAATTAATTCAAAGATTTGAAGCAGGCTATCGTGCTGGTGTAGAATATGCCTATCCTGAGTGCAATATTTTATCTGCATATGCCGGAGATACGCCACAAGCTTTTGCTGATCCGGTTAAAGGTAAAGAATTAGCTTTATCCCAGTATGATAATGGGGCATATGTAATATTCCATGCTTCTGGTTTAACTGGAGCAGGTGTATACGAAGCCGGGAAAGAAAGGAAAAAATTTATAATAGGTGTTGATTCAAATCAAAATTACATGGGGCATATTGAAGAAACAGGTGAAAATTATGGTTTAACAAGTATGCTAAAACAGGTTGATGTAGCTGTCTATTTAGCTACAAAATCAGTAGTAGAAGGTAATTTTGAATCAGGATTAAAGGTATACGACCTATCAACACAGGTAGAGATTGATGGAGTTACATATAATGGTGTAGGTTATGCGATTGATGAATTTAATGAAGATCTTGTTACTGATGAAATGGTAGAAAAAGTAGAAGAAGCTAAAGAAAAAATTATTAGTGGTGAAATAGCCGTTCCTGCTACACTTTAAATATGTAGCAAGATTACAAGACTAACAATTAAAATTATCTATATCTAATAAAAACTAAGATAGAGGGTTATCTTGAAACTCTCTATCTTAGTACAAATTTAAGTATTAATATGTAGCTATATTATTGTATATAAAGAATAAGAGAATTTATTTTTTACTTTATTTAACCATAAAAAGATTAAGATAAGCTAGATGACAATTTTTCACCTGAAGTCCAAAGTTGGAAGTCATGCGGGTGCGATATTTACTTGTAATTAAATTATAAGTATAGAGTAAAGACAGGGAGCTATATTATTGTCAGAAAATGTTTTATTAGAAATGAAAAATATATCCAAAAAATTCCCTCTGGTTAAAGCAAATGATAGAGTAAATTTTTCAGTTAAGAAAGGTGAAATACATGCTCTAGTAGGGGAAAATGGTGCCGGGAAAAGCACATTGATGAGCATTTTGTATGGATTATATCAGGCAGATGAAGGAGAAATATTTATCAATGGTAGAAAAGCCAATATTTTAAATCCAAACAAAGCTATAGAATTAAAAATTGGCATGGTTCATCAGCATTTTATGTTAATTCCACCTCTAACCGTGACTGAAAATATTATTTTAGGTATGGAACCAAAGAAAAATATAATATTTACAGATATACAAAAAGCTGCAAGTCAGATTAAGAAACTATCAGAAAAATTTGGTTTTAAAATAGATCCAATGGCAAAAATAAAAGATGTTTCAGTTGGTATAGAACAACGAGTTGAGATTGTAAAAATATTATATCGTGGAGCTAAAATATTGATACTTGATGAGCCTACTGCTGTATTGACACCTCAAGAGGTAAAAGAACTATTTAATATTTTAATTTCTTTAAAAAATGAAGGTAAAACTATTATTTTTATTACTCATAAACTGAATGAAGTTATGAGTATTGCTGATAATGTAACGGTTATGAGAGATGGTAAAGTTGTTGGTACAAAAGCTATATCAAATACAAATAAGGCTGAAATTGCCAATATGATGGTAGGGAGAGATGTGATACTCGAAGTTAGTAAAAGTAAACAAAATATTGGCAAAACTGTATTAAAATTGGATGGGGTTAATTTATTAAATAAAAATAATTTTCCAATATTAAAAAATATTAATTTATCAGTTAAAGAAGGTCAAATCCTCGGAATAGCTGGGGTTGAAGGTAATGGCCAAACCGAAATTGTAGAAGTCATTACCGGTTTAAGACCAGTATCAAATGGGAAAATATATCTTTATGATAATGATATTACAAATCTAAATCCTAAGGAAAGAAGAAAAAGGAAAATTGCCCATATTCCAGAGGATAGACGTAAGAGAGGAATAATATCTGAATATACTGTTGCTGAAAATCTGATACTTGGCTTCCATGAAAAAGACACTTTTAATAAAGGACTATCTATGGATTTTAGTGCTATTGACAAGCATGCTTATAAACTGATATCTGATTATGATATACGTCCACCAGATAAAGATAATTTATTAAAATCATTATCAGGAGGAAATCAACAAAAAGTTATAGTTGCGAGAGAATTATTTGATGATCCTATATTATTAATTGCATCACAGCCAACAAGGGGTCTGGACATAGGTTCAATAGAATTTGTTCATAAGCAATTGTTACAGGAGAGAGAAAATGGAAAAGGGATTCTCTTAGTTTCGGCTGAATTGGATGAAATATTATCTTTAAGTGATATTATAGCGGTAATATATGAGGGTAGAATTGTTGAAATAATTGATTCAAATGATGCAGATATAGATAGATTGGGATTACTCATGACTGGTTCTACAAAATAAAGTAAGTTTTTCTGATAAAATACAAAATAACATTACTTAGTAATTATAATAAAATAGAGGAATGAAATTTGAATAATAAAAAAAGCCGAAATAGTTTTTTACTATATCTTTTAGAAAAGATAACTCCAATTATTGCAATTATTGGAGCACTATTTATAGGTTCAATAGTAATTCTTCTAATAGGTGAAGACCCGATTAGAGTATATAAAATGATGTTCGGTTTAGCAATTGGTAATCGTGATGGATGGGGTAATGTATTATTTAGGGCTACTCCTTTAATATTTACAGGGTTAGCAGTTGCCTTTGCTTTTCGTTGTGGACTATTTAATATTGGCGGTGAAGGACAGGTTTATGTTGGAGCATTTTTGGCAGCATATGTTGGGTTTACTTTTACTAATCTACCGGCGATAATACTTTTGCCATTAACCATATTTGCGGCAGCCGCAGGTGGTGCTATGTGGGCTTCAATCCCGGGTATTTTAAGGGCAAAAACAGGTGTTCATGAAGTAATTATTACTATTATGATGAACTGGATAGCTGCCTCTTTCACTTATTATCTAGTATTGATATTCAAAGCACCCCCAACAGAAGAGATGAAAGCAGCAGGCGTTCAGCAAATGATCCCGCATACCAATGAGATTGCCCAAGCAGCTCGGTTGCCGAGATTATCAGCTTTATTGTCTCATGTAAATATAGATTTTCCTTCACATAATCCTCTTAATGCTTCTTTTTTTATTGCATTAATAGCCGCATTTTTAGTTTATCATATTTTATGGAAAACAAATTTAGGATATGAGATAAGAGCAGTAGGACATAACCCAATGGCTTCAGAATATGCTGGAATAAATATTGCGAAAAATATTATTTTGGCAATGGTTATAAGTGGAGCACTAGCAGGTTTAGTAGGAACTAATGAAGTTATGGGTTATAAATTTAGATGGCGTCAAGAGCTTTTTCTGAATTTAGGATTTAATGGGATTGCAGTTGCCTTGTTAGGCAAGAATCATCCCTTAGGTGTTGTCCTTGCGGCAATATTATTTGGAATATTATCTTATGGTGGTGCATTGGTTAATATATTTACCGCTGGATCAATTCCCAGAGAATTGATTATTGTAATACAGGCTGTTATTGTTATATTAGTTGTTGTAGCAGACGAAATTGTAAAACGTTTAATCACGAGGAGGAAATTGGTATAATGATAGAGAGTATTTTAAACGCTGATTTTTTTGCATCTGTCATAAGAATAGCAATTCCTCTGACATTAGCAGGGTTAGGCGGAGTTTTTTCAGAAAAGTCTGGGGTAATAAACATAGGTTTGGAAGGAATGATGTTAACCGGTGCTTTTGTTGGAATTGCTGCTACCAACTTTTCACATAATCCCTGGATAGGTATATTATTCGCAATAATTGCAGGAGCATTTTTAGGATTAATCCATGCAGCAGTGTCGGTGACATTCAAAGCAAATCAAATTGTAAGTGGAGTAGCAATTAATTTATTTGCCAGTGGAATTACTGTTTTCCTTAGCTGGTTATGGTTTAGTGAAACCCAAATCATGGCTTTAGAGAGACTACCAATATGGGGTTTTAATATTCCCGAAGTTGGAGAAGGTCCAAATATAATAAGAAGTATAATTGTAATATTTGCGCATCATTCTCCAATAGTTTATCTGACATTTATTATTGTTATTTTATCTCATATTGTAATTTTTAAAACTCCATTTGGTTTAAGAATCCGTTCAGTGGGAGAATATCCTCACGCTGCTGACACTCTTGGAGTGAATGTTATAAACGTTCGCTATATTGCAGTTATGACATCAGGTGCCTTAGCTGGTTTAGCTGGTTCATTTCTTTCTCTTGAACAGGCTCATTTTTTTGTTAAAGAGATGAGTGGCGGAAGAGGATTTATAGCATTAGCTGCTATGATTTTTGGGAAATGGACCCCTTTTGGAACTTTAGGTGCTGCTTTGCTTTTTGGGATTGGAGAGGCTCTTGCTATAAGGTTGCAGGGAGTTTTTACAATTCCAGTTCAGTTTATTAATATGGTTCCATATTTATTAGCTATATTTGTATTAGTAGGAGCAATTGGAAGAGCATCTGCTCCTGCTGCAGACGGTGTTCCTTATGAGAAGGAAATTTTGTAATATAATTATGAAGATTTAATCCTCAATTAGGAGTATTATTGTAACATGAAGGAAATAGGAGAATATTTAAAAAACAGAAGAATAGAGTTGGGTATTTCATTGGATGAAGCTGAACAATTCCTTAAAATAAGAAAAAAATACCTAGTTGGTATTGAAGAGGGAAATGAAAACATCCTTCCAGGCAGAACTTATTTTATTGGATATTTAAGAAATTATGCTAATTATCTCGATGTTGATCAAGAATATATCACTAAATTATTAGAGGGGAAAAGAGAAGAAAAAAAGGTAGCAGAAGAAGAAACAATAGAGGAAAAGTCAAAATCAAAGGAGCAAGTTTCTAAACGAAAAAGTACCGATAAATATTTTTATCCAGAAAAAAGAAAATATAGACCAAAAAGAGAAAAAAGAAATATTAACTATCTTAATTTTATAAAAATAATAATTATTATACTATTACTAGGCGGCATTATTTTTCTGGTAAATCAATTCTTTAATAGAATAAAAGAACCCTCTGTGCCTGTTAGCCAAAATGACAATGAGGTTATAGAAAATAATACTATAGAAGAAAAAACCATAGAAGAAGAATTAACTGAAATGGCAGAGGAGAACATAGAGAAAGAAGAAGCAGAATTGCTCCCACCGGAGGACTTTCTAGAACCAATACCTAATTATAAACCAATTACTATTTTGGCTCATGAACCAGCCTGGATAAAGGTTATTCATGATGGAGAAACAATATTCGAAGACTTGCTCCTTCCCACAGAAAATATTGCTATAAAAGTAGTGGGACAGGTTTCTGTAGTTACGGCATCTCCAGATGATATAAATGTTTTCTATGATGATAAAGAAGTAGAGGCTCAATCCTCTGATAATTATCGTCTTGCACGATATCAAATCATTGCAAGTAGTGAGATTAATTAGAAATGGGGAAAATTACCTACCCTAAACCAGTCAAATTAATATTTAGTATTATTAGTTCGAAAGAAGAGCTCTTTGCTAAAGGAAAGAATTACTTGATTAATATTTTCGGTTCTATAGATATGGAGAGTGAATACCAATCATTTGATTTTACTGAATATTATCAAAATGAAATGGGTAATAACTTAAAGCAAAAATTGGTATCTTTTGAAAAATTAATTGTTCCAGATGAACTAAGTCAGGTAAAAAACGATAGCAATAGATTGGAATGCCAATTAAGTATGGATAAAAATAATACTGCCAAAAAAAATTCTAGGGAAGTAAATTTTGATCCAGGCTATTTAACCTTAGGAAAATTTGTATTAGCCAGTACAAAAAACGGTGCAGCCAGAATATACCTTAAGCAGGGTATATATGCTGAGATTACCCTTAGATATGTTAGAAAATCATTTAGACCTTTAGAATGGACTTATAGGAATTATAAAACTGATTTATTTATCAACTTTCTTAATAAAACAAGAGAAAAATACAAAATACAATTAAAAAAATTTAATAAAAAGTAAAAAATATATTATATAAAGGAGTGAAATAATATCATTAGTGGTACCAAAAGAATATTTGTTGCAATTAATCTTAATAAAGAAACAAAAGAACATCTTTCTTTTATTCAAGGAGATATAGTAAACTTTAAAGATGCACAGACTCGGATAAAAACAGTTAGTAGAAACAATTTCCACGTTTCTTTGAAATTTCTTGGTGATATAAATACATTGGCAATTGAAAAAACACTAATTGTATTGCAAAAATTGTCTTCCCAATATCATTCTTTTCAAATTGTGCTTTCAAAAAAAATAGGTGTCTTCCCTAATTTTAAAAAACCACGTGTTATATGGATAGGCATCGAAGAAGGATATAATGAGGTAAAGAAAATATATTATGATATTGAAAGTGAGCTTAAAAATGAACCATTTTATCGATATGACAACAAATTTTCTCCACATATTACTCTGGGAAGGGTGAAGTATATTAAATATCCAGCTAATTTAGCAGAATTTCTAAGGAATCATGAACATAAAGATATTTCACAGCTAATTCAATCTATAGAATTAATGGAAAGTAAATTAACAAGCAATGGACCTATTTACACGGTTATTAGTAAGTTTCCTTTTTTAAAATAAGGGATCTGTTGAAGAATTTTGAAAATTTATTTAACCATGAAAAACCGCCTTCTAAGTCTGAAAGCCACCCGCTTTGCGGGTGCGATATTTACTATTATGGAATACGATAATTAATAACTATAAAATTGAGGAGTGTCTTATGAAAGAAAGCAAAAATAATGTTTCGGAAAGAGAAAAAGCATTAAGAATGGCCATGCAAAATATAGAACATCGCTTTGGAAAAGGTTCAATAATGAAATTTAGTGACAGGCCAAAAGTCACTGATAGTAATATAATTTCTTCTGGATCCCTAGCATTAGATATAGCACTGGGAATAGGAGGGGTACCCAGGGGAAGGGTAGTAGAAATATTTGGTCCAGAATCTTCTGGTAAAACAACTCTGGCATTACACATGATTGCTGAAGCCCAAAAAAATAAAGGGATTGTTGCCTTTATTGATGCTGAGCATGCTCTTGATCCTGTTTATGCAAAAAATATCGGTATAAATGTTGATGAGTTAATTATATCTCAACCAGATACTGGTGAACAAGCATTAGAAATTGCAGAATCACTAGTTAGAAGTAATGCGGTTGATATTATTGTTATTGATTCAGTAGCAGCATTGGTACCTAAGGCTGAGATTGAAGGAGATATGGGAGATTCTTCAATGGGATTACAGGCTAGATTAATGTCTCAGGCACTTAGAAAACTTACTGCAATTATTAATAAATCAAGAACAACAATGATTTTTGTTAACCAAATAAGAGAAAAGATTGGAATTATTTTTGGTAATCCTGAAACAACTCCTGGTGGAAGAGCATTAAAATTTTATTCCACTATTAGGTTAGATATAAGAAGAAAGGCTTCTATAAAGAAAAATGACACAAATATAGGAATAACTGCTAGGGTTAAGGTTGTAAAAAATAAATTGGCTCCACCTTTCCAAGAAGCTACCTTTGATATTATTTTTGGCAAAGGTATTTCTAGAGAGGGAGATATATTTAATTTAGGTGTGATGTATAATATTATTCAAAAATCAGGAACCTGGTTTTCTTATAATGATATGCAATTAGGTCAGGGTAAAGAGAATACAAAATTGTATCTCTCGGAAAATCCAAAGATTTCTAATGAGATTGAGAAGAAAATATTAGTTGCAGCAAAACTACCCGGAGTAGAAGAAGAGTCAAAAGCAAAAGTATCAGAATCAAAAAATGAAAAATAATCATAAAATAACTGATATACAAATTAAAAGAAATAATGTAAAAATATATGTAGATGGTAAATATTTGGTTGAAACTGATAGTTTAATTGTAAGTAAATTTGACTTATTTATTGACAAAGACGTAAGTGATAATATTATTGATAAATTAAAACAAAAAGCAGCTTTTGCCAAGGCAAAGAATGATGTTATACGTTTTCTTTCATATCGCCCTCGTTCTGAATGGGAAATATGCAATAAATTAAAGAAAAAAAACTATTCAGCTATTACAATTAAAGAGATAATTTCCTGGTTAAAAGAGAAGAATTTGGTAAATGACAGAGAATTTTCTTTAATGTGGATAAAAGACCGCATGGCTAATAAACCTTTGGGAAAGTTGAAAATAAAAAATGAATTAAAGAAGAAAGGAATTAAAAATAGTACTATAGAAAATATAATAAATATTTTTTTTGAAAAAGAAGTAGATGAATTGAAACTTGCTTATCAGTTAGTTGAAAGTAAGAAAAATGCTCTAAAGTTAAAAAATATTGAATTAGAACCTAAAAAAATTATTAATATGCTAAAAAATAGGGGTTTTTCTTACAATGTAATAAATAATATCTATGATGAAATTACCAATGAATAGTTCTTTAAAATAAATGATAAGAATTCTAACAATATATAATAATTACCGTAATGCTGACACTGATAAACATAAAAATAAGAGTCAATACAATATATAACACTATTTGACTTTTATTATCGATAGAGATAAAATATTAAAGTTAATGTTATTTTTTTTAATAGTATATCCTTAATATTTGTAAAAATTGTTCTAAATTTTGATGAGACTATTAGCTAGTAATAGATAAATAGATTATTTTCTTAATTGATTTTTATTGTAATAAATGTTATGTATTGTAAATATTTTTTGAACCTTTTAAATTGAATAGGGGGTGAAAGCCATTAATACATCGATTTTTTCTATAGCAACAATTTTGTTGGGCATATTAATTGGTTTTTTATTAACTAATTTTTTTGCAAAAACAAAATTATCATCATCTGAAAAAGCAAGTAAGCAAATTATTGAAAACGCAAACAAAGAAGCTGAATCTATAAAAAAAGAAGCTCAACTTCAAGCAAAAGAAGAAGCTTATCAAGTTATAAGAAAAAGCGAAATTGAATGCCAACAAAAAAGAAATAAGTTAGAAAATATTAACGAGCAACTTATCAAAAAAAGCAATAATCTTGTGCAAAAATTAGAGCTAATTGAAAAAAGACAGAAGGATATTACTATTAAAGAACAAGAAAATGAGAAAAAATCACAAGAAATAAATTATATTTACCAAAAACAGAGGGATGAATTAGTACGGATATCAAAGTTAAACATTGAAGAAGCAAAAAAAGATTTATTGAACAGACTTGAAAAGGAGTTAGCTCACGAAGCAGGTAAATTGATAAAAACTGTAGAAGAACAGGCAAAAGAAAATGCTGAGAAAAAAGTGCGCAATATTATTGCTCTAGCAATACAACGTTATTCTTCCGATTATACTGTAGAATCTACCATATCAGTAGTTTCTCTTCCTAATGAAGACATGAAGGGAAGAATTATTGGGCGAGAAGGTAGAAATATCAGGACTTTTGAGAGGATAGCTGGAGTTGATTTAATAGTTGATGACACTCCAGAGGCAGTTATCATATCTGGTTTTGATCCTATCAGACGTGAAATTGCCAGGATAGCCCTTGAAAAGTTGATTACTGATGGCAGAATACAACCTGCTAGAATAGAGGAAGTAATTGAGAGTTCTAAGAAAATTGTTGAGAATAGTATAAAAGAAGAGGGAGAAAAGGCAGTATTTGACACAAATGTGAGAAATTTAAGCCCAAAATTGGTCAATATTTTAGGAAAATTAAAATATAGAACAAGCTATGGTCAGAATGTTTTACAGCATTCAAAAGAAGTTGCCTATTTTGCTGGAATTATGGCAGATGAATTAGGTTTGAATTCAACTTTTTGCAGGAGAGCAGGATTATTGCATGACATTGGAAAAGCCGCTGATATGGAAATTGAAGGTCCTCATGCATTAATTGGCGCTGATATAGCCAGAAAAAATGGCGAGTCACAGAAAATTGTAAATGCTATTGCTGCTCACCATGAAGACGAAAAACCTGAAACAGTTGAAGCAATATTAGTTCAAGCAGCAGATGCAATTTCAGCCTCAAGACCAGGAGCCAGAAGAGAAATGCTAGAAACTTATATTAAAAGATTAAAACAACTAGAAGAAATAGCTAATTCTTTTGAAGGTGTGGATAAATGTTATGCAATTCAAGCTGGCAGGGAAATTAGAATTATTGTTAATCCTGAAGATATTGATGATTATCTATCAGCAAAGTTATCCAGAGATATTTCTAAAAAAATAGAGAAGAATATAGATTATCCTGGTCAGGTAAAAGTTAATGTTATTAGAGAGACTCGCTCAGTAGAATATGCCAAATAATATAAAATAATGAGATTACAATGTTCTAGTTCTATAAACGTGATGATTAAAATTTAAGACTAAACTAAAAGAGAAGGGGTTATATAGCTAATATAGTATATCTCCTTCTCTTTTGTTTATAAATAATATGGTAAAAATAAAAATATTAGAGTAATTAGGGAATAAATATTTATGGCAATGTATTATATAAAAACCTTTGGTTGTCAGATGAATGTGAATGATTCTGAAATAATTGCAGGCCAGTTAGAAGATATGGGTTATAAAATGGCAACTGATATTAGTAGTTCAGATATAATTATTCTAAATACATGCTGTGTAAGAAAAAAAGTGGAACATAAAATATACAGTATGGCAGGCAAGGTTAGCCAAATAAAAACAGAAAAGCCCGGGGTCATTTTTGGTATCTGTGGTTGCTTAGCTCAAAAAGAAAAAGAAAATATTCAAAAAAAAATACCACTGATTGACTTAATATTTGGACCATCTCAAGCTGTGTCTTTTAGATCTATCCTGGAACAATATCTATTAAATAAGAAAAGAATAATAAATTGTAATAATCGGGAGCCATTTAATTTGCAAAATGTGCCAATTAAATATCATAATCCGATATCGGCATTTGTACAAATTATGAAAGGGTGCAATAATTTTTGCTCTTATTGTATAGTTCCTTTTACAAGAGGTCCCGAAGAAAGCAGACCGGCTGCAGAAATAATTGATAAAATTCAACAATTAGTAAGCAATGGTTATAAAGAGGTATTCTTGCTAGGGCAAAATGTTAATTCTTATGGAAATGACATGAAAAACCATGATAATCTCCTATCACTACTGACAAAAATAAATAAAATTAAAGGAATTGAAAGAATAAGGTTTACTACATCTCATCCTAAAGATTTTAATCTTGGTTTAATTAAAGTTATAAAAAATGGAGAGAAAATATGTGAACATATCCATTTACCTATTCAATCTGGTTCAGATAAGATACTTAAACGAATGAATAGGAAGTATAATATGGAACATTATTCACAAATTGTAAGATATATTAGAGAAAATATGCCTAGAGCCAGTATTACAACAGATGTAATGGTTGGTTTTCCGGGAGAAACAGATGAGGATTTTAGATGTACTGTAAAGGCATTTGAAGAAATAAAATTTGATTCTGCATATACATTCATGTATTCCAATAGAGAAAAAACATTGGCATCACTATTTGATAAGCAAGTTGATTTTAAGGTAAAAAAGGAAAGATTATGGGAACTAATAGATATCCAAAAAAAGATATCACAACAAAAAAATGAAAAAATGATTGGTAAAACAGTTGAGATATTGATTGAAAATAAGTCAAAAAAGGGTGTTAGAAATCAATACTGGGGGAAAACAAGGACCAATAAGGTAGTTGTATTTAAAAATAAAGATAATGGAAAAGGTGATTATAACAATATTCTAATTGGAAAATTTGCAGATATTAATATTCGTAGAGTTGATGCATACACATTATATGGGGAGCTTGTTAATGTCAAAGAAAAGTAACATTATTATCCTTACAGGCCCGACTGGAGTTGGCAAGACCAATGTATCTATCAAAATAGCTGAATATATCCCTGAAATTGAAATAATTTCAGCTGATTCAATGCAAATATATAAATATCTAAATATTGGCACAGATAAGCCAAAATTAAACATTTTAAAAAAAATTCCCCATCATTGTATAAATATAATTAATCCATCAGAAAACTACGATGTGGTGCAATACTCAAAATATTCAAAAAAATGTATAGCAGATGTCTTATCTAGAAATAAAAAACCATTAATTGTCGGCGGAACTGGACTTTATATAAAATCATTTTTTAAACCTATTTTTAATGGACCTGGAAAAAATCCTAATATCCGTGCTAAATTAAATGAAATAGTAAATAACAAAGGTAATTTTTTTTTATATAATAAGCTTGGAAAAATTGACCCTGATTATTCCAATAAAATCAGTCCAAATGATATAAAAAGAATTATTAGGGCATTAGAGGTTTTCTATCTAACCGGTAAAAATATGTCATATTTTCATAATAATAATGATTATAATAATCAGAATAATTCAAATTATAATTACTATATTATATGCCTTTTTATGGAAAGGAATAAACTTTATCAAAAAATAAACGAAAGAGTTGAAAAAATGATAGAAAATGGTTTAATTGAAGAAACAAAATTGCTGACTGATAAATATAAAAATATTAATTTAAAAAAATGTACTGCAATGCAGGGTTTAGGCTATAAACAAATATTACTATATTTACAAGGATTTATCTCGAAAGAAGAGGCAATAGAATCTATTAAAAAAGAAACTCGACATTTTTCAAAAAGGCAGTTAAGCTGGTTTAGAAATCAATTATCAGTGGACTATTGGATAAATATAGATAATTATAAAAATTTAGTTGAATGTTCGAAAGAAATTATAAGCATAATGAAAACTAAAGGGTATTAAAAGATATTAAAGGTATTACCGATAATTAATAATTAAAAGATTTAAATATCATTATAAAAAATAACAACGTCCGATAATATATCTTATGTAAAGTTATAGAAAGCTATTATTTATACTAGTACCCTCTTCTTTTTTCTTTATTTTCGAAATATAATAATGAATAATAAATAATTTTAGAAAATCATATTATATTATATTTCTGCAACAACTCTACATGGTAATCCAGTCATATCTGAATAATTTAATGGATAAGTGTTTGCTAAAAATAGCATATACTTAAATAAATATTCCTCTATCTGCACAATATTGATCCTTGTGGGGATGTTCATCGCCACGTCTAATTCCTGCAAAATCTATACCAATAATAGATATATTTTTTTTGATTAATTCTTCAATTAGTTTATGTGATAGTTGCGGATGTTCATTAAAATATTTTTTTCCTCCATAGCCTACTTTTTCAATAAAACCACTATAAAAAGCAACAAACATATCCGATTCTATTTTTTCTAAAGGTATGTCATCTACACTAATATCTCTATTATTATAAATCTTGCTTACATCAAAAACTATTGCTTTTCTTTCAACATAATCTAAAGGGAATTCTTTATTCATTACATCAAAGTGAGTTCCCAAATGTCCTGGCAAGGCCTTTTCGTCATTTTTATGCGCATCTGCAATCATTTTAGGAATTATCTTAAGGGTAATATCAATAAACATTCTATTTTTAGCACCTCTTCTCTTCCACTATATCGGTACCCATAGCAATTTTAACTCCGGCGTGATAGGCTCTTTTAAAGCTCTTAGTATGTTCCTTAATAACTTCCAAGCTCTTTTTTACTGCAAAT
>LDZT01008714.1_pt1 | contig 16560 bp, 14 predicted proteins | sample 615521 | NCBI WGS metagenome assembly LDZT01 (sample SAMN03408292, study PRJNA278302) | terrestrial metagenome | isolation source: oil reservoir sample SB1 | place: USA: Alaska, North Slope, Schrader Bluff formation | collected 2011-09
GAACTGGGATTTGATCATATCTTTGACGTCAACATGGGTGCTGATATTACCACTATTGTTGAGGCAGAAGAGCTTGTAGATCGCATTCAAAATGGCGGCAAATTGCCGATGTTTACTTCTTGCTGTCCGGCTTGGGTTAAATTTGTAGAGTTCTACTATCCAGAGATGATTCCCCATCTCACTGATGCCAGATCACCTCAGATTCATTCTGGAGGCGCCTACAAAACCTGGTGGGCAGAGAAAGAAGGCATTGATCCGCAAAAAATTAGAGTAATCTCGATCATGCCTTGTACATCTAAAAAGTACGAAGCGCGACACGAAAAGTTAAAAATCGACGGCATGTGGCCGGTTGATTACGTTTTAACCACAAGAGAAACTGCTTATTTACTGAAAAAAAATAAGATTAATTTATTGGATCTTGAAGACGGAGAGCTGGATAAATATGGTGAATACAGTGGCGCTGCTGCTATTTATGGGGCGACTGGTGGAGTGATGGAGTCGGCGCTTAGAACAGCCGCCAGTATTTTGGAGGGAAAAGATTTGCCCAAGCTTGAGTTTGAAAAAGTGAGGGGGATGGAGGGCATTAAAAAAACCGAGGTTACTTTGGCAGGAAAAACCTACAGGGTGGCGGTAGCAACTTTGGCTGGCAATATGCACAAGATCATTCAAGAGGTCAAACAGAATCCGGATGCCTATCACTATGTTGAATTTATGGCTTGTCCTGGTGGATGTATTGGCGGTGGCGGTCAACCGATACCGGCAAGTGATGAGAAAACAGCCAAGAGAATTGAAAGTTTATACAAGATTGATAATGAGATGAATCTGCGTCAAGCCCATCGAAACCCAATAGCGACAGAGTTTATGGAGTATGCTAAGCAGCAAGAAGAAGGCAGAAGTCGTCAGTTGCTCTTAACCTCGTACGAGAAACGTCAAAAGGGTGAATGAGGAATAATTAAGCAGATATAAAAAACCGGCCGCTGAAAGCGGCCGGTGAAATTTAACTATCAACAGAATTATTCCATATCTTCATACTCTTCTTGCATCTCTTGAGCCCACTCTTCAAGTCTAGCCATTTCATCCTCATCAAACATCATCTCTTCCTCATTTCCATAATCAAAATCATCAAAATCGGATGATTCACCCATCATTTCTGAAAAGTCAGTAAAGTTGATATTGGTCGGTGCAACAAACTCAGAATCAGGCACATTTCTATACTGGCAATCAATTACATAGCTGTCATCATCATCCTCAAAATCTGCATCGTCAAATTCATAATCACTGGCATCAAATTGAGAGATCATGTAATCCAGCTCTTCACGCTCTTCTTTAGTGGGCATTTTGGACTTAGTTCCTTCCATACTTGTCGTATCCCAGGCATAGGTGTACTCGCCGTCAACCAAGATATAATGAGTGGTGGCCTCTCCATCGTAAACATCGGTTGATTCTATCTTCATCTTTTCATTACTGATGTAATAAACAATTTTTGATTGAGGATTATTGGCATCGGTAATGGTGCAAACTCCCGGTCTTCCTGATTCCATCATCATGCTTAGTTTTGCCTCTGGTGAGTCAAGAGTTGAAAGTTGACTAACCACAGGAGTTAATTCTGGAGGCAATCTCTTCATTAGCCAGTTTACTGGAGAAATAAGACCAAATCTGACTGCTAAAACGACTCCCACAATAACTGCAAAAAATCCTCCAACAAGAATTAATAGCACAATGAGTAGTCCACTCAGTCCCTTCTTCTTTTTTGGTGTGGAAATGCTTGTTTGGTTTTGCGGAGAAGTTTGTGTTGTGTCTTCAGGCATAAGAGCGATGAATGATTATTAATATTTTTATAGTAACTTATAACTTGCCTGTTTTGCAAGGATTAAGGAAGAGATATTTGCTATTTATCGCTCTAAGGCTAATCTTTTTTCTTCCCAAAATTTACCTCTTCTGCAAAGTAATTCTGAGGATTTATTTGGCTCTGACATAAGTTTTTCAACGGCTGCTTCTAAAAAGATTTCATTTTGAGATCCTTTAACTAGTAGTACATCTTGAGGCTTGAGTTCATCTTTTATTAAAGTTGCGGCTTGTAAAGCTGTTGGACTCCAATAACATTTAATATTTTTTTCTTTTAAATAAGGAAAAACATACTGTTTCATTGCTGGACCAACCAAGTAAACAACCTCACAACACTCGGCAATTTTCTTTGCTGCTTGTAGATGGTCTGTTTTTGTTTGTTTTCCCAGTTCTCTCATATCTCCCAGTAGTGCCAATCTTCTTTTGGCAGCAATCATGTTTAGTAACTCAAGAAAATCTATCAAAGGAATAAGTGATGAATTGTATGAACTGTCGATTATTGTTGAGTTATTAATGCCTTCGATGAGAGAAGATCTCCCTGGCGGAAGTGAAAAATTTTGCTTAAGTAAGTTTATCGACTCTTCCGGTTTAATCTTGAAATAAGAAGCAACGGCCAAAGTAGCAGCAAAGGTGTAGCCGTAATGATCTGGTAATAAATAGTTGTTTAGAACTAAGCTGAACATCTTTCCCTCTAGTTTAAAAATAAAAGTAGTTCCTAGAAGAGAGTGTTGTGACTCGACAAACTGAATATCAGAGTTGCGATCGGTACCAAAACTAACAGCTGGGGCAACGGAGTGATTATTAAACTCAAAAACATTGGGATCGTTCTTGTTTAAAACAGCCAATCCATTATGGGGAAGAGCCTGAATCAGCTTACCTTTTTCTGTGGCTATCAATTTTATAATCTCCTCTTTTCTTTTAACTGGATCTTGATTTTGTGCCAGCAAATCGAAATTTTCGCCATGTACAGTAGAAGCATTTAGAAAAATGCCAACTGTTGGTTGAAAAATTGTTAAAAGATAAGCCATATTTTTTGGTGAATGAGGAGAGTCAATGGCCATTTCTGCAATATAAATTTGGTGTTTTGGCCAATATGTTAAAAATTGAAAGGGAGTCAGGATAGTTACTCTAAGCCAGTCAAGCAAACTGTAATTAGTCATTGACAAATTCAATATATTTAAGGGAAGTCCACTTTCGCTGTTGGCTTTGTGAGTTGTTTTAACTTGGAATTTGGTACTTAGCACAGCCTCCAAAGCTCTACAGGTGCTTGTTTTCCCTGAAGTTCCGGTGATACCGATAATGACTGGTCTATTTTTCTTTAATTGTAACCGTGCCCAAAAACGCAAATAGAATAAAATTGATAAAGAAAGTTGGTGTTTGATAGATTTGAGTAAATTCATCTCTTGAAAAAGCTAACAAGTCCTGTTTATTATACTAATAGGTCAATCACCAGTGGTCTACTGCCAAGTATATGCCTGCATTGAAAAATATCTTCTCAAAACTTAGGTCTGTCAATGGACTTTCAAAAAGATTGGCTGCCAAAAAAACCATAGAAACTGAACTAAGTTTTGGATCTTCATATCTTGTATTGCTCATTGGTTCAAGCATAGTGGCGACCTTAGGCTTGTTGATTAACAGCTCGGTGGTAGTAATGGGAGCGATGTTGATGGCGCCACTTTATTGGCCAATAATAGGAGTAGCTTTGGGAATTGTCTCTGGAAACAAAGAAATATTAGTAAAAGCACTAAAAATGACGCTAGTGAGTAGCTTTTTAGCGTTACTCTTTAGTGTACTGGTAGCATACTTTTCACCATTATCTGAAATTACCCACGAAATCCAGGTAAGGGCGAGCCCTACCCTTCTTGATTTGTTAATTGCTCTGACAACAAGCGTTATTGGCGTGTTGGCAATCTATGATCCAAAGGTATCATCTTCGGTTGTTGGAGTGGCATTGTCGCTGTCGCTTTTACCTCCATTGAGTGCGGCTGGCATTGGTTTATCTTTGGGAAATAGACAGATTTTTTTGGGGGCTTTTCAACTATTTTTGGCTAATGTCATCGCCATAATATTTATAGGTTCAATTACTTTTTTCTTCTTGAACTTTAGACCGCACGATGGCGAAGAAAAGAAGAGGTTTAGTATAGGTATGAGCGGATCATTGCTGGTATTTGTGGGATTGGCAATTCTTTTTACCTTTTATTTACATCAAAGTATCTATACTCTCAGATTAACCAATCAACTAGATGCTGGTTTAAGACAAGAGCTTAATCAGATTAATCAAAACATTAAGTTAGATAATTTTAATGTGCAGTTTGTAAGTGAAGGATCTCTTTGGCATGCTAACGTTGAAGCAATGGTGTACTTGCCTGAAGATCAACTATTATCTAAAACTCAGCAACAACAAATAGCTGCTCAGCTGGGGAAAATGGTTAGCGGCGATGTGGTATTGCAGCTGAACTTAGTTAATACGTTGATTGCTGAGCGCAGAGAAGCTCAAAGACAGCATCAATTACTTGAAGAAGAAATAACTAAAATCATTAATCAAGAATTAAGTAACTTGGATCTTGATTCGCAGATAGTTAATCTGCAGGTCATAGACGAAAAAGATAAGTTGTTGATTGAGTTGTTACTTGTAACTGCTGAAGTTAATGAGCAACAATCTTCACTGCATGATAGTATGATTGAGGCATTAGCAAAAGTAACCGACAAAGAGATTGAGTTAAGAATTATGATGATACCGGTTTTTCCCACTCAGCGCCTCTAGAATTAAATAATTGAATGAGGTATAATCGCGTTTTGTTGATAAGTAAAAGATGTTTTTTTAAATTTGTTTAAAACAGTACTGTTTTAAACAGAAGTTAAAGAAATTAATAAGAAATAATTTATTAACTAACTATTTTCCCATGCCAAAAATTCTTTCAAAACAACCAGCTGACAAGCTGACAAAGATTGTAGCAACTATAGGTCCAGCAACCGAGACTGAAGAGATTCTCAAACAGTTAATTTTAGCAGGAATGAATGTTGCAAGATTTAACACTAAGCATGGTACTCCAGAGTGGCACCATGAGCGAATTATGAGGGTTAAAAAAGTTGCCAAAGAGTTGGGTAGATCGGTTGGTGTTCTTTTAGATTTACAAGGCCCTGAAATTAGAATTAATCTTCCAGAAGCATATCAGGAAAGTGGCTATTCAGTTAACGAAGGAGATAAAGTATATTTTTCTTCTGAGCCAAAAACTGAAAAGCCAAATTTGATATTAGTTCCTGAAAATGTAATAGAGGTGATAGAACCTGGGCAATTAATTCTGACAGACGATGGCTTATGTCAATACGAAGCTATTAAAAAAGAAGGGAAAACTGTTGAGGCGATGGCTTTGGATGATTTTAAAATTAGTCAGAGAAAAACTCTTAGTATGCCCGGAGTAGTCACCGATATGCCTGCATTAATCGATAATGATTTGGCTCAACTTGACGGGGCTAATGATGAAGAGATCGATTTCGTTGGTTTATCTTTTGTTAGAAATAAAGAAGACATTAAAATTCTAAGAAAAGAGCTGGATAAGAGAAATCTACATGCAGATATTATTGCCAAGGTTGAAAATCAAGCCGCTCTTGATAATCTGGATGAAATTATTGAAGTTTCTGACGGCATCATGATCGCACGAGGTGATCTTGGTGTCGAGGTGCCTTATGAACAACTTACCTATTGGCAAAGAGTGATGATCGATCTTTGTCGTCAACATGCCAAACCAGTGATCACTGCAACACATATGCTAGAGACTATGATCGAACATCCTATGCCTACTAGGGCTGAGATTAGTGATGTGGCTCATGCTATTTATGATTTAACAGATGCAGTTATGCTCTCTGGAGAAACTACTTTAGGTAAATATCCAGTAAAGGCAGTTGAGGTTCAAGCAAGGATAGCTGAATTTAATGAAAAGCATACGGAAGTGAAATTGAGTGAATGCTTGAGTTGTGAGTATGCTCCTAATGTTGCATATGCAGCAGCCAGCTTATTGCATAGTCAGCCAGTCAATATTGACCAAGTAATTTGCGTGTCGGCGTCTGGATCAACTGCGGCATTTCTTTCTCGCAACAGACCAAAGGTTCCGGTACATGTCCTAACTAGTGATCCAAGAGCCTTTCAAAAGATGACCCTTCATTTTGGAGTTGTTCCACATATGGTGAGTTGGAATGGTGAAGAGATTCCCAATGCTCATGTTCTTATCGATATGATTGGAGATGTAGATTGGCTAAAAAAAGGACAAAACGTGTTGATAATTTATGGTTCAAAACTTGAACACGAGAAAACCGACACCTTGTCAATTGTAACTGTATAAATAATTATCTTGAGTCTATGTGAAAAGTCTAACTCTCACTCTTGAATAAAGGGTGAGAGTTGCTGTACCATAAAATTAGTTCTTAATCGATACATTAATTAATTATTAAAAAGGTTAATCATGTCAAAACAGAATAAAGGTTTGTTTGCATTTCTAGCAGGAGTTACTACTGGTGCCGCCGCTGTTTTCTTTTCAAAAAAGGAAAATCGAGAGAAGACCAAAGAAGTTGTTGACCAGACGGTTGGGCAGGCTAAAAAAATCAAACAAGAGGTGGAGGAGCATCCGGAACAAGTTGAAAAGAAAGTCAAGGATGAGGCTAAAAAAATAGTGAAGAAGGTTAAGGAAGAAATTACTAAATCTGGCAAAAAAGCCGAAAAGGATAAAGAAGAAACAGAATAGAAATTGATTTTTTGTTTTTTATTTATTAATGTTGCTGCGCCCCAAAAGGGGCGCAGCAACATTAAATACCACTATCCCATCCATACTACCTACATCTTTTTCTTGATGTTGGAGCACCACACTTTTATCTTCTCCTCATTCTCCTCTTCATCGGGAAAGCCATCCAACTTAAGGCTTTCCAGCAGTAACTCTCCACCAGATTTATTGACCACTTCCTCTAAAAGGGTTGCTGCTTCACAAAAATCAGGATAGCTACTGTCTCCCAGTCCAAACACAGCGACTTTTTTACCAGAGAGATCGAGCTCGTTGTTGTTAACAAAATCTCTAAAATCAGCCTGTAGCAATCCATCATCCCAGGTCGATGATCCCATGATGAGAAGATCATATTTTCCGAAATCCTCAGGATTGATGTCAGCTACATCTTGAAGTTCGGGGCTACTTTCTTCCAATAGATCCATAATTTGTTCTGCCACCATTTCAGTGTTGCCGGTGGTTGAGCCATAAACAATAAGTATTTTGGCCATAATTGCCTCCTCTGTTTATTAATTGATAAATATATTGATGACTTATCTTTATACAGATTTACAAAGCAGCTTGTCAAATTGATCTGTTTTGATGTTAATTGTCCAGTTGTATTTTTGGGTATTTTTCGTTTTACTACTGTTATGTACCAAACAATACACGAATCGATTAAGGTTGCTGGAATTTTTAATTGTTCTGTTTTTAAGCCTACTTGGTTTGAGTGGCGTCGTCAATTACTTAAAATTCAACAGATAACTTTAATTTCGGATTATAAACAGGGTTCGGTGAAAAGCAAGATTTATTCAGTGATGGCCGATGGCAATCTCTATCGCCTCTTGTTTGATCTTAACTCTTGTAACTGGACTCTTGAAAATGTCTGGATTGATGGCTGATTTTGATTGATTTTATTTATTAGCGCACTAACTGGAAAATGAATCATAAATTTCTTCTGGTTGACATAAACTCTTATTTTGCAACGTTAGCTCAACAGGAAAATCCTTATCTGAGAGGAAAACCGGTAGCTATAGTCAAAAATTTAGGTAGAACTTGTGTTATTGCAGCTTCTAAAGAGGCTAAAAAATTAGGGATCAAGACAGGAACCAATGTTGCTTTGGCTAAAAGATTGGCGCCAGATTTAATAGAGGTTGAGGCGAATTTTGATATGTACCTGAGTGCCACCAATAAGCTAAAAAACCTTTTTTATAGCCTTTCTCCTAGTGTTTATGTCTATTCATTGGATGAGGCTTTTATTGATGTTTCTAGGTGCACTAAGCATCTTTACTCAGACTTACATCAATTGGGACGCAGTATTCAGCTTAAGATAAAAGAACAGCTGGGAGAATGGGTAACTGCCAATGTTGGAATTGGTGAGAATAGACTGTTAGCCAAAATGGCAGCAGAAATAAGTGAAAAAGGGTCTGTATTTGAGATTAACTCACAAAATAAAGACGCTATTTTGGCTGAGGTCTCGTTTGGAGATGTGTGTGGAATCGGCTTAAGATTAACAAAAAAACTTACAAAAATGGGTATTTTTTGTCCTTATCAAATTCGTTTTTACTCATTAAGTGATCTTGAACTATATTTTGGACCTTTCTGGGCTAAAGAGTTGCAAAAGATAGCTTATGGTGAGGAACCTCACCATTTTAAGTTACTGGATAATGAGAAGTTTACTTCTGCGCGCACAAAATCTATCAGTCGATCGGTTACTGCTTGGGACTTAGTTAAAACTTTATCAGAGATAAGAAGAATAGTGCTTAATTTAACAAGAGAGGTTGTTTATAAGTCTAGAAGAATGGGATTATCTGGAAGAAGAGTGAGTTTATTTTTAGTTGGATCTGAAGGCTTAAACTGGAATTATGCTCAAACTTTCAAGGATTATCTCAGTCACACTTATGATGTTTTCTCTATTTTTGACGAATGGTTAAATAAGAAGTGGCAGCAACAGTTTAGCCCAATTAAATTTGGGGTGGTTTTAAGTATGCTTAGTTCGAGTGATTCTTTAACACAATCTTTTCTCCCTAGCTGGCAGAAACTTGAAAAGGTGGAGTCTGCTCTTGATGATATTGATAACAAATATGGATTATACTTTGTTAGACCGGCTTCACTTTATAAAGAATGCAAATTAATTAAGCCTGAAGTTGCCGGATTTTTAGGAGATAAAGAGTACCAATTTAACTATAGATAACAACAAAGCATTGTCAAAAATAAATACTCAAAGATTCAAAAGAGACAATATCAATTCTGATTTTACCCATCAGGAATAAGCTCATAAATAATATTATTAATTTGCGAATTAATTTGTTTCGATTGAAATGGTACGAATAACCACTGGCTGTGTAGGTCTATCGTTGGCTCCGGTTTGAACACTCTCGATTTGTTCAACAACATCCATGCCTTCAATAACTTTCCCAAAGTGAGTATGGAGTCCGTCTAGCCAAGGGGTTGAGTCAGCAGTGACAATGAAGAATTGACTACCGTTGGTGTTGGGTCCAGAGTTGGCCATTGCCAGTGAGCCTTTGACCAAGGGTTGAGGATTACTCTCATCTTGAAATTGGTATCCTGGGTTACCGGTTCCATTTCCCAGTGGGCAGCCTCCCTGAATCATAAAGTCATTAATTACTCGATGAAATATTAAGTCATCGAAAAAACCTGCTTGTGCTAAATAAACAAAGTTATTAACAGTTACTGGAGTTTCTTGGGCAAAGAGTTCTGCGGTAATTAAGCCAAAGTTGGTATCAATCTTAGCTATATATTGCTGAGATTGGCTAATTGTCATTTCTGGTTTGGGCATTTGGGTTTTGTTGATCATGGTTGTTTGTTCCGATTGATTAGTATCTTGATCTATTGATGTTTGAGGAGTAGTTTCGTTTTCTTGGTAGGACGACTGCGAGTTTGAATCTGGCATGAATTCTAGATCATTTTCAAGCGAGGCTTCATCTAAAGTTGAAATTTCACCTCGGAGATCAATATCCTGTGTTTGAGATTCACTTCCTCTACTAAAAAAAAGAAAGATAAGTCCTGCTATAGTGATTGCAAGAATAATTATTGGAGTGATATTTTGAGCTTGTTGAGTTGAATCTTGGTTTTTTGTCATAGGGATACATCTTAATCAAACTAGTTATATCTTTTCAAGTGCAATAGTACTAGCAGGTCATGGGAAGTTCCTTAAAATCTAGTTGCTATTGCTCTATTCATTTGTTTGTAGATATAATGGCGTTTTCGCATTAACGATAAATAAAAATATAATAATTAAAATTTTTTATGGAAGCCACAGTCCAGCAGGTAATTGAGTATTTGGAACATTTAGCTCAAAGTATTCCTCTACCATTTTTTGCATTTATCGGATCAATTATTGATGAGATTTTTGCTCCTCTTCCCTCCCCTTTTGTGCCAATCACTTCCGGAAGCTTGACTTATGAGCAAGGCTTGGGATTTATGTTCTTATTTGTGGTGGCTTTCGCTGGAACACTGGGTAAAACTTTAGCAACATTTCTAACTTATTGGGTGGCTGACAAGTTCGAGGATTATCTAACTCACAGCAAGTTGGGAAGCATTTTGGGAGTTGATGAAGCAGAGATCGAGAAGTATGGCAAATTTCTTGATGGAACTAGAAAAGATGATGTAATCATGATTTTTTTAAGAGCTCTTCCTTTTATTCCAACTTTGCCAGTGTCGGTAATTGCTGGACTGATTAAGTTAAATCTTTGGACTTACGTTTGGACGACATTTGTGGGGACTTATATTCGTTTTATGTTCTACTTGATCTTGGCATATGAGGGTGTAAGAAAGTATAGCGGTTTGATTGCAATGATCGATACTACTGGTTCAATTGTTAGGGTTACCTTAATCTTGGGGTGCTTTAGTTTTCTTTATCTTTTCCTGAGGAAAAGATGGGATAGAATCGTTGGCTTTTTTTTTAAGAAAAGAGATCTTCCAGTAGAAGCGAAGGATGGTGCTAAGAAAAAAAGGCGTTCAAAGAAGAGTAAATAAATTACTTATTTATATCTTTTGAGAATTAGTCATTTTTTCTAATAGATCCAAATCATTAGAAATAGCTTTCAATCCCTGATTAAAGAAGTCCCCTTGAGTAATATCAATGCCAACTTTTCGTAAAATTTCTTTTGGTTTGGCACTTCCTCCTGCAGACAAAAACTCAATTACTTTTTCAATGGTCTGAGGGTTTTTTTTAACTTGAGCAGCCATCGCTTTACTGGCAAGATGGCCATATGCATAGGTGTAGGTATAAAAGAAGTTTCTGATGTGGGACCAGAAAATATAAAAATTACCATCAAGATTATCAAGCGAAACGGTTGGACCTAAGTATGACTGCATGTGGTAGTTAAGCAATTCCCCAATTCCTTGAGAATCAAGAAACCCATGTTTGGCAATCTTTTGATGAAGCTCAAGCTCAAAATTAAACAAAGCAATCTGACGGAAGATAGTGTTGATATCATCTTGAAGTTTATTGTGCAGAGCAACTATTTTATCTTTGGCTGAAAACTGACTGACTAGTTTTTCAAAAACAAACTGTTCAAAAAAGGTACTGGCTGTTTCGGCAATACTGGTTGAGTATGATTGATATAGAACTGGCTGTTTTTTACTGAGTTCTGAATGAATAGCATGACCCATTTCATGAGACAAGGTGCTAACGGAGTTAAAATCGTCAATGTGGTTGAGTAGAACAAAGGTTGGATTATTGATCGAGCTTGAGCAAAAGCCTCCACTAACTTTATTTTTTCTTGGATAAATATCAATTTGTCCATTTTTTAACATTCTTTGGAAAATCTGAGAAAACCGAGGATCAAGTTCTTGGAAGGTTTCATCAACAATATTTTTTGCTTGATCAAATGGATACTTTTTTTTGATTTCTTGTATTTGCGCATTGCGATCGGCATAAACCAGGGAAGGGAGATTTAATAATCTAGCTTTGAGTCGATAAAACTTGTGAGATAAATCAAAGTTTTTGCTGACTGTTTCGACAAGCAGCTCGATTATTTCAGGATCATTTTCAGAACCCATGACTCGAGAGTGATAGGGTTTTTTAAAACCTCTCAGCTCATCTTCGATAGTTTTATTGGTGATGATGGCGTTAATCTCACTTTCAGCAAAGTCACTTAGAGTAGATAATTTTCTGAGAACTTTCTGGTGAAGTAAGCGTCTATCCTTTGTGGGAAGTTCAAAAATCTTCTGTGCTGCTTCTGAAACTGGAAGTTCTCGATCTTGCCATTTGACGGTAAGTTTATTTATAGCTTTGGTTACACCTTCTACCCACATTTGATAACTGGTTTGATCTGTGAGATTAAGAATTTTCTCTTCAGCCTCGGTAAGATCATATTTAGCTAACTCAAATCTCTTTGATAGGAAGTAATGAAATCGAGCCAGAGTTTTGGAGTTAAGAAATTTGGTCTGCAGTGCGGGGTCGATCTTGCCCAGCTTAATGGGAAAGAAGGTTAACTGGTTGTAAGCCTTAGTAAGTTGAGTGGTGATTTTATTTAAATTAGCATGAGCCTGATTGTCGTCTGAGCTGATCGCGGTGAGGTAATGAAAATACATCAGTGGCTTAGCTCCACCAAGGTCATTGAGTAGCTGTTCGTATTCTGTCAGGGCCTCAAGCAGCTGCTCCTCGCTTGTTAAATATGCTGTTTGATTTTCGTACTTTTGAGCGAAAATTCGCCTTTTTTCTTTGTATGTTTCTAGGTCTGTTTCTATTTGAGGATCATCAGGAGAGGAATAAAGAAGTTTCAAGTTCCATTCATTCAGAGGGGTAGATCTCTTTTGGTTTTTGTTTGTAGACATAGTTGTACAGTTTGATATTAATTCTGATTATACCTCGTTAGTTTGTTCTGCTGAGCGGAAGAGATAAGTCAGAATGGGGGTCTAGGGGGATTCCCCCTAGTGTGACTCAAAATAATATAACAATAATAGTCGCAGGGGAGCAGCTTTGATCTCCCCGCTTAGCGAGGAGATCAAAACGCTGAGGGGCTTGCCCCTCAGAAATGAGCTCATAAATATAATCTTGTTAATTTGCGAATTAATTCTGATTATACCCCGTTGTGAGTCGCGAGGTATAATCAGTATCAAAGAAATACCTAATATCTTCGTGAGGATTAAGAAAATTATGATTAAGCAATATCTTTCTTCAAAAAGAGCGATTATTAAACAAAGTCTCCTCTCATTTCTTCACGATCAAAAGCAAGAGGCCAAAACCCTAGAATGCGATGTCATTGATTTTTTGGAGGGTTTTGTTACTGATGGAAAGTTGTATCGAGGCAGCTTGGTTTTTCTAGGATTTGATCTTTTCTCAGAAAAAAAAGTAGAAACTTTCAAAGAAGACAACGGAATTTATCAGCTACTTGTTAAGTTAGCTTTAGTGCTCGAACTGACTCACTCGGCTCTTTTACTTCATGATGATGTGATGGATGGAGATGATTATCGCAGAGGAAACAAAACTTTTAACTGCTTGATGAGTGAAATTGGCGAAGAAAAAGGTATTGCCAACTTCAGTCACTTTGGCAACTCGTTGGCTATTTGTTTGGGTGATTTGCTTTTATTTTGGTCAAATAGAATGCTTACTGAGGGTTTATTAAGTTATTCTGACAAAAATGTAGCAGACCAGATTAATCAGCTTTTTAACCATGAGATGGAGTTAACGGTTTGGGGTCAGATGGATGATGTTTGTTTAGCTGCCGTCAAAGATCAAGTTGACGAAGAGTTAATTTATCACCTCTATTCATTAAAATCAGGACATTACTCGATTTTAAATCCTCTATTACTTGGTGCAACGGTGGCTGGGGTAAGCAAAAATAATTTGCAGTTACTAACAGCGCTGGCTCTAGATCTGGGGATTATCTTTCAAATTAAGGATGATTATATTAATTTGTTTGGAGACTCAAGTGAGACAGGCAAACCCATCGGTTCTGATATCAAAGAAAACAAAAAAACCATTTACAGAAATTTGCTTTTAGATATGGCTTGTAAAACAGATCGAGACAAGCTTTTAAATTTGTTTGGGAATCATCAGTTAACTGAGGCTGAGATTGACGGAGTCAAGCAGATGATTAAAAAATACGGTGTAGTTCAAGAAGTTGAACAAGTGGTTACTAAATTAGAAAAAAAGATAAATCAAAACTTAGACGAGCTGAACTTATCAGCAAACTCAACCCAGTTGCTGAAAGAGTTTATTCAACTGATAATTACTAGAGACAGATAATATATGAAAAGTGGTAGTAAAAAATTATTTTTGCTGAAGCTTTTTTTGCTGCTGATTTTAGTGGGAAGACTGACGTTTTTAAGGCTGGTTCAAGCCCAGGAATCGATGGATTCACTCGATAGCCCTGAGTTAATTGAGTCTGAAGTCAACAATGAAAATGAGATTATTCGAGCGCAAGTTATTGAGCTGGTAGAGGAAGGAGAGCGTGAGGTGGCAGGCGTCAGTGCACCTTATCAGCTACTGAAAATGAAGCTATTAATTGCTGAGTTGGGCGAACCAGAAATACTGCTGGAGCATGGAGGTTTGCCTGTGGCTCAGTTGGAAGAGTTTAGAACAGGAGAGCAAGTTTTTATAAACTTTTACCAGCCACTTTCGTCACTTGATTTGAGCGAAGTGGTAACTAACCGTCAGGCAAGTATCTCGACTCGCTCTAGAGATCAGCAACTGTTATTTTTGTTTGTTCTTTTTATGGTGATGGTGATCGTGGTTAATGGTTTTAAAGGTATTCGTTCACTTCTTTCATTATTTTTCAGTTTTGTGGTTATCTTTTTTGTGGCTTTGCCAATCTTGCTCCGAGGGTATGATCCCAGTTTAGTTATTATGTTGCTTGCCCTATTTATTATTCCCCCAACTTTTTATTTAACTCATGGAGTAAAACAAAAAACTCATGTGGCGGTAGCAGCAACGGTTATCTCTCTTATTCTTTCAAGTTTGTTGGCGATAACATTAATCAACACCATGAATTTATCAGGTTTGGCTACTGAAGAAGCTGCCTTTTTAAGCTTCGAAAGACAAGATGTGATTAACATTAGAGGCTTATTGTTGGCGGGAATTATTTTGGGTTTGCTGGGAACTTTGGACGATGTGACTGTTACTCAGGCTGGAATGACCTTCTCTCTAAAGAAAAATAAACCAAGTTTAAAGTTTGGCAAACTCTTTTCTGAAGCGATGGAAGTTGGACAGGATCATATTGGCTCGATGGTTAATACCCTAGTTTTGGTTTATACAGGGGCCTCGTTGCCGCTGCTGTTGTTATTTATAAACAATCCTCATCCACTGAGTTATGTTCTATCGCAAGAAGTGGTGGTTGAAGAGATAGTGAGAATTTTAGTTTCTTCGGTTGGACTGATCATTGCTGCCCCACTTACCACTTTTCTGGCATCAGCCGTTGCTAACTGGGATCAAATTAAGTCAAGGATAGTTGTTAAATAGAGTCATTTTTTGGTAGAATCAGTGTTTCAGATTGTTAATCTGATAATTGCCCGATCGTCTAATGGCAGGACAAAGGCCTTTGAAGCCTTCAATCTTGGTTCGAATCCAAGTCGGGCATCAAAATAAATAACCAGCGAAAGCTGGTTTTTTATTTTGATGCCTGGTTTGGGAATGAGAACCACGTTCGCGCCGTCGAGTTTACTCGGCTAAAAGCCGAGTTAAACCCGAGTAGTACATGCGAGCCAACCTTAATTAATACAAATAGTTGGCGAGTCGTGAATCCAAGTCGGGCAACCAAAAAATCCTCATAATATCTATGGCTCAGTTAAAAAACTCATGTATTTAAGTTAAGATTCTATCGGAACAAACTCTAATACAATCAATATCTGCTTTTCTTTAGAGTGATTTCCCCATCGTTGATTAACAAATATGAGGCATAGCCATAATTAATACAGCCCGAGTTTGCAAATAAATGATTCTGATCTATTTGGGCGCAGTGCGTGTCGCCACATATTAAAAACCTATTTCCCTGATTGGCTTGTTTCAGAACCTCATTATTTTTCTTAGCTATTCTTGAGTCTGTCACCAAAGATTCGCCAACAAGTTTATATCCTAGATCTTCCATCAAGTGAAGAAAATTATAAATGATTCTGTTAAAAGCACTTGTTTCAATTTTTTTAAGAAATGAGTGATAAGCTTTAAGCAGTCTTGACCTCCTTTTTTTTAGAAGTTTGTGCCCATGCTCGATGTGATATTCAGCGTTTGAGAGAAGCAGATCATGGCTCTCTCCACTATTAACTGAGAAGAGATTGACTCTAGTATCGCACCAATCAGGTGGGTCATGGTTGCCGTACAAATATACCGTATTTTTCTTTAGCAATAATGGAAAAAGTTTTTTCCACTGTGAATTTATAAAACCGTCAAAATTTGTAAACCATCCATCCCAGAAATCACCGTTAATAACAACTTGATCTGATGAATTTATTATTTCTTTTAATAAATTAAATTTTCTTTGATCGAACTTATTTGTTAGGTGAGTATCCGAAAAAATCAATATCTTCATATTGTGATTCTATCACTATCGATAGATCTTATTTTTCTTGATTTGTGTCTTGTTGTGGTAGAATTCGTCTCATATGACAAAAAACAATTCTAAAAAAATTAATCAATTGACTAGCTATCAAGAGGGCTCGATTGTAAGTAAAGAGATAGTTAGCGAGTCTGGTGGGAGTATCACTTTGTTTGCTTTTGATAAAGGTCAAAAATTAAGCGAACACAAAGCTCCTTATGAGGCGCTTGTTGTTGTTACAGATGGAGTTGCAGAAATAACTGTTTCTGGAGTTAAGCAAAAAGTTGAGGCAGAAGAAATGTTGCTAATACCGGCCAATGCCCCACACGCAATTACAGCTTCTTCTAGATTTAAAATGATGCTGGTGATGATTAAATAGATGATTAAATGGGTGTTTGGCGGTAATTTAAATTACTAATTTTTTCTGCCTGGTGAGTTATAATTAGCTTCACTATATATGTCTT
>LDZT01011124.1_pt1 | contig 16533 bp, 19 predicted proteins | sample 615521 | NCBI WGS metagenome assembly LDZT01 (sample SAMN03408292, study PRJNA278302) | terrestrial metagenome | isolation source: oil reservoir sample SB1 | place: USA: Alaska, North Slope, Schrader Bluff formation | collected 2011-09
CCGAGCATTTTTCTGCAATCGGATACGATCACTGATCTGTGAGTTCCATGGAGATCCAGGTAATCGGTGTTCAGGGCCTCCCCCTGATCCAGAAAGGCGACGATCTGCCTGCCCTGATCTGTGATCGGGTCGCGTTCGAAGACGGAGATATCCTCGCCATCGCCTCGTCCGTATACTCCAAGGCGGCGGGCTTCACCCGTGAGCTCGCCAGCATCACCCCCGGCGCGGACGCCGTGCGGATTGCGGCGAAGACGAAGGAAGACCCCCGCTTCGTGCAGGCGGTGCTGGACTCGTCCACCGATATCCTGCTCGAGCACCCGTTCATCCTCTCGGAACTGCCCTCCGGCCACATCGGCGTGCGGGCAGGCGTCGACCATAGCAACGTCGAGGACGGCCGGCTGATCATCCTCCCGCCCGACCCCATGGGGGCCGCTGTCGGGGTCCGAGACGCGGTCCGCCGCATCACCGGAAAGGACGTCCGGGTGCTCATCACCGACACCTGCGGCAGGTCGTTCCGGCGCGGCCAGACCGGGATTGCCATCGGATGGGCGGGAATGACGGCAATAGACGACTACCGGGGCGACACCGACCTCTTCGGGCATGTCCTCGAGATCACCGAAGAAGCGGTGGTCGACGAGATTGCAGCCTTCGCGAACTTCGTCATGGGCGAGAGTCACCAGGGTGTCCCCGCCGTGGTCTTCCGGAACTGCAAGACCTGGAACGGGCACGATTCCGTCTACTTCACGCCCCAGGAAGATATCATCAGGGCAGCCCTGAAGAAGAACAAAAAGGATTAGAAGAGAGCATTGAGGATAAAGACTGCCACTCCGGTCACGATGGTCACGATGATCACGGTTATCGGGCTGATATGGATGGCCCGGCGATCTTCGCTGTCGTAGTAGTTGACCAGGCCGGCAGAGGATACCAGTCTTCCGCCAGATTTTTTCGCCATACTAAAATATTCTCCCTTGCAATATATAAAACAGAGGTTAAGAGAGATGCAGGAAGTCACACCGTACGTCGTCACCGGCCGCACACTCCTCGGCGAAGACCTCAGAGAAGAAGATGTCGCCATCACCGTCTCCGCGGGTATCATCACCTCGATAGAGCCCTATCCCGGGATGCCGGACCGGTGGATCGTGCCCGCTCTCTTCAACGCCCATACGCACCTCGGCGACACCGTCGCGATGGATCTCCCCGCCCGCGGCAGCCTCGCGGACCTCGTCAAACCCCCTGGCGGTCTGAAACACAGGATCCTTGCGGCAACCCCGCGGGCCGAACTCGTCCTGGGGATGCGCTCGAGTATCATGACGATGATCGCGACCGGGACCGCCGGGTTTGCCGACTTCAGGGAAGGGGGGGCCGACGGTGTGGCGGCGCTCCGCGAGGCTGCGGCCGGGCTCGACTGCCGGCCCGTCATCCTCGGCCGGGAAGGCGGAGAACAGGTGAGCGACGGGGCGGGCATCAGCAGCGTCCACGATGTGGCAAACGCCGAAGAGATCGTCAGGGATGCACGAGCCGCCGGCAGGCTTGTCGCCTTCCATGCCGGGGAGAAGAACCCGGACGATATCGAAGAAGCGCTCGCATTTGAGCCCGATCTGCTCGTCCACTGCACCCACGCAACAGACGCACAGCTGCGGCAGATCGTCGATATGGGTATTCCCATCGTTGTCTGCCCGAGGTCGAACTGGCTGCTCGGGGTTGCGGCGTCGGCGGCCCACCCACCTATCGCGCGCATCCTCGAACTTGGCGGCAGGTTTTATTTGGGGACGGATAACGTCATGTTTGTTCAGCCCGACCTGCTGCAGGAGATGGCTTTTACCGCAACCGTCTACCGCGCGCCACCCGAAGAGATCCTGCGTGCCGCAATCTCGGGGGCGCGGCTCGCCGGGAGATCAGGATTCCTCGATGAGGGGCAGGAAGCGCATTTCCTCGTCGTAAACCCGGCGGAAAGGAATCTCTCCTTCAGCAAAGACATCCTGGCAACCATCGTAAAACGGCTGGATTCTTCATCTATCTGCCAAACAGTTTTAACCCTGCAATAGAAACCAAATAAGAAGTATCTGTTCTGCGTGGTGGTGTGTATGTTCCGTAAGATACTCGTTGCGATAGATGGCTCAGAACCGGCCAACCGGGCTTTCGAAGAGGCTATCGGTGAGGCCGGCGTCTGGGATGCCGAAGTTCATGTCGTTTATGTGGTTGAATCCGGGCTCTTTTCATCCCTTCCCATGGACAACACACTCGAAATAATCTACAGTGTTTTGCAGAAGGAAGGCGAGGAAATTCTTGAAGCGGCTCGTAAGAAAGCTGATGCGGCAGGCGTTTCGCTTACGACGCATCTCCGGCAGGGGCACGCGGGCTCCCAGATCGTCTCCCTCGCCGAAGAACTGGGAGCCGATCTCATCATCCTCGGGTCCTACGGCAAGAGCGGCGTCGACCGTCTCCTGCTCGGGAGTGTGACCGACTACGTGGTGCAAAACAGCCCCATCACGACAATGGTGGTGAGATCATAGTCTCCCCTCAGCAGATGCTCGTCCGGAACTTTATGGTGACGGACGTCGTCTGTGTTGAGATCCCCGGAAATAGGGACGATGTCCTGCGTATCCTGAAACGCACGGGCATAAGCGGCGTCCCGGTTTTGAAGAACGGCGAACTCGTCGGCATCATCACCCGAAAGGACCTCCTCCGCAAAGCGGACGAGACCCAGCTCGGGCTCCTGATGACGCCTGACCCGGTCGTCATCAGGCCCGACGCCCCGATCACAGAAGCGGCCCAGCTGATGGTGCGGCATAACATCCGAAGGCTCCCCGTCATGGAAGGCGGGTCGATGATCGGGCTCATCAGCGTGGCCGACCTCATCGGCGCCATCGCCCAGATGCGCCTTACCATGCCCATCAAGGACAACTACGTCAGCAAGACCTACGCTCTCTGGGAGGATACGCCTCTCTCGCTCGTCGGAAGGGTCCTTGAGATCTCAGGCTACGATGCCATCCCCATCCTGATGGAAGACGGCACGCTCACCGGCATCATATCGGAGCGGGACCTCATCCGGCATTCCCGCATCGAGGACGGCGTCGAGGTCAGCGACTTCTCGAACGGTACGGACGACGATGAGTGGACCTGGGAGAGCATCCGGGACATGCACACCATCAGTTACGGGATCTCCAGGATCCAGCTCCTTCCGATCCCCGTGAAGAACGCGATGGTGAAAAACGTCCTCGCTGTTCCCTTAAACGCAGAGGTCGGCGAATGCGCACTCAAGATGAGGCGATCCCGGGTCGACCAGCTCCCGGTGGTCAACGGGAACAAGCGGCTCGTTGCCATGCTCTTTGATCGGGAGCTGATCAAGGTCCTGCTACCTGACCCGCAGGGCCTGCGAAAGAGTTAAGGAGCAACATTCATATAACATACAGATGCTTATCGTGTCGTGCCATAACCGGGTACGACGATAAATTTATGTTTTATGGTATCGCTATACGCTTAACCGCTTTTGAGCGAGATAAAGCGTTTTAATGGTTTTAGGGGTGCTTCAATGCTTGATACTTCCCAAGAGATTAAGAAAGGTACAACCACAGTAGGGCTGATCTTTGATGGCGGCGTAGTCCTGGTAACAGAGATGCGAGCGACGATGGGGAACATGATCGCGAGCAAGCGTGCCAAGAAGATCTACCAGATCACGCCGAGAATCGGTCTGACCATCGCCGGCGGTGTCGGTGATGCGCAGCAACTCGTCCGGATCCTCCAGGTCGAGTGCAACCTCTTTGAGATGCGCCGCGGCAAGACCATGTCGGTCGGTGCGGCATCGACCCTGCTCTCGAACTACTTAAACCAGAACCGCTACTATCCCTACTACGTCCAGCTTCTGATGGGCGGATTCGACAACGAGGGGCCGAGCGTTTACTCCGTCGACGCCATGGGTGGAGCGACCAAGGAAGAGGATATCGTCGCAACCGGCTCGGGTTCTCCCTTCGCCTACGGTGTGCTCGAAGACCAGTACCGCCCCGACATGAAGGAGGACGACGCGAAGGACCTCGCCGTCCGCGCTGTCCGTTCGGCGATGCGCCGTGACTCCGCATCCGGGGAGGACATCATGGTGGTCGTGATAACGAAGGACAAATACGAAGAACACATAGAGAGCGGGCTGCAGAGGCCATCTGTGGCCCGCCCGACACCCTGACATTTTTTAGGACGATTTTAATGGTGATTGAAGAGAAACTCCAGGAGCTTAAGGAGCAGATCAACAAGATTGTTCCCGGTGGGATTACAATCTCAAATGTCGAATTTGAGGGCCCTGAGCTCGTCATCTATACCGATGACCCGAAACAGTTTGCCGATCAGGCCGACCTGATAAAAATACTGGCACGTGACCTCAGAAAGCGCATCGTCGTGCGCCCGAATATCCTTGAAGACCCGGAACGGGCGGCCCAGGAGATCCGGGCCGTTGTGCCGGAGGGTGCGGGGATCACCGATCTCTTCTTTGACCCGGAGACGGGCGAGGTCCTGATCGAAGCGGAGAAGCCCGGCGTGGTCATCGGCAAGAACGGCGTGACGCTCCGCGACATCACGAAGCAGATCGGCTGGACGCCCAAGGTGGTCCGGACACCGCCCATCGAGAGTACGACGGTGAAGCAGATCCGTACCTACCTCCGGTCGGTGAAGGACGAGCGCAAGACATTCCTGCGGACGATCGGCCGGCGTATCCACCGGGAGGTCACGAGCAAAGACCAGTGGCTGAGGGTCACCACGCTCGGATGCTGCCGGGAGGTCGGCCGTGCTGCGTTCCTGATCTCGACGCCGGAGAGCAAGATCCTGGTGGACTGCGGCGAGAAGCCGGGCAGCGCCGCGAACGGGACGCCGTACCTCTACGTGCCCGAGATCTCTCCGCTCAGCTCGCTCGACGCGGTGGTGCTCACCCACGCGCACCTCGACCACTGTGCTCTCGTTCCCCTTCTCTTCAAGTACGGTTACGAGGGCCCGGTCTACTCGACCCCCCCGACGAGGGACCTCTCGACGATGCTCCAGCTCGATTACTTAGACGTCGTTCGGAAGGAGACGGATAAGATCCCCTACACCTCGAACGAGGTGCGGACCTACATGAAGCACTCCATCACCCTCAACTACGGCAGCGTGACCGATATCGCCCCCGACGTCAAGCTCACCTTCCATAACGCGGGGCATATCCTCGGGTCGGCCATCGCGCATTTCCATATCGGGGAGGGGCTCTACAACATCGCGTTCACCGGGGACTTCAACTACCAGAAGTCACGGCTGTTCTCCCCGGCTGTCTCGTCCTTCCCGCGGCTTGAAGCGCTCTTCATGGAGAGCACCTACGGCGGGGCGAACGACAACCAGCCCCAGAGAAAAGATGCGGAGGATAAACTCTACGAAACGGTCTCGACGACGATCCAGCGCGGCGGGAAGGTGATCATCCCTGCGTTTGCCGTCGGGCGGTCGCAGGAGGTCATGCTCGCCCTCGAGGAGGGTATCCGGAAGCAGAGGATACCGCCGGTGAAGATCTACCTCGATGGCATGATCAAGGAAGCGACGGCGATCCACACGACCTATCCGGAGTACCTCAACAGCGATCTCAGAAACCAGATCTTCCGCGAGGGGTTGAATCCCTTCCTTGCCGAGGCCTTTGTCCAGGTGGACTCACCGGTCCTCCGTGAGAAGGTGATCTCGGGCGAACCCTGTGTCATCATCACCACGAGCGGTATGTTAAACGGCGGTCCGGTGATGGAGTACCTCAAGGCCCTCGGCCCCGACGAGCGCAACGCGCTTATCTTCGTCGGCTACCAGGCAGAGGGGACGCTCGGACGGCGTATCCAGAAGGGATGGCGTGAGATCCCGCTCGGATGGCGCGAGACGATCGTGATCAACCTCGAGATCGCGACGAGCGACGGGTTCTCCGGCCACTCGGACCGGAAGCAGCTGATGAACTATGTGGCCCACCTCCAGCCGCGCCCGGAGAAGATCTTCACCATCCACGGCGACGAGAACAAGACCCTCGACCTTGCAAGTTCGATCTACAAGCGCTACCGTATCGAGACGCATTCCCCCATGAACCTTGAGACCTATCGCATGATCTAAGGATGTTGCGAAACCTGCCCATTCTCTTCGGGATATTCGTGGTGATGGCGTTATCAAACACCGTCGTCCCGGTGCTCCCCAATTTTGCCGAAGGGGCGGCACTGCAGGGTGCGGTCTACGCCGCATACTTTCTGGGCACGTTTGTTGCCGTGCTGCCGGCAGGGATAGCAAGCGACCGGATAGGCCGTGTGCCGCTCATCCGTGCCGGCCTACTCCTGACCCTCGTAAGCGGTGTCCTCATCCTGCTCTTCCCCTCAGGCCTGCCGCTCCTGGTATTCCGGGGAGTCGAGGGGATCGGAGCCGGGCTCTTCTTCTCGGCGGCGCTTGCGTGGGCAAACTCGCACCCGTCGTCCGGGCAGATCAGCGGCTATGTCATGGCGGCCTTAAACCTCGGCCTGGTCGTGGGGCTCCTCGCAACAGGCTGGCTGGATGCGGCCCTCGACAGCCATCTTGCGGGAATCGCTCTCTTTACGGTGCTCGCCGTCCCCGCGCTCGGGATGAGTTTCGCAATCCGGGAGAGCGAGCGCGGGGAGTTCGCGAGAGCCGACCTTCCTGCAATCGTCAGAAACTACTTCTGGCTCTTTGTCGCAGCGGTCGTCCTCGTGGGGATGACCGGGGCGGTGGCGGCCATCTATCCCGGGTATACCGGGAACGATCCGTCGCTCCTTGCTCTTCAGCTCGCGACGATCAATCTCGCGACCGTCGTTGCCCTGATCGTCGCCCCCCGTTTTGCCCTCCGTCCGGTCCCGACCATCCGGGTCTCCTCGCTCCTGATGGCCGGGGCGGTCGTGGCGGGTTATTTTACGCCCTATGCCTTTCCCGTCATCGGCGCCCTTGCCGGGGTGATCATCGTCGCGGCTCTTGCGTTCCTTGCAGAGACGAGGATCCAGCAGGGCGTGATGACCGGGCTCTTCAACACCGCCACTTACGCCGGGTTCACGCTTCTTCCCGCCCTTGCCGGGCTGGTCGCGGGAGAACTCGGTTTTCTCGCCGCGTTTCTTCTGCTGGCCGGGATGGCGGCGGCGGTGGCCATTCCTATCGGCAGGTGCCGGTGCGAGTATCGTGGGTGACAGAGCGCATATTACCACCTCCGTCCATAGGATCACCCATGAAGATGCTGATCAACGGCGAGTGGCGCGATTCGGTCTCCGGGAAGATGTTTGCGGTGCATAACCCCGCGACAGGGGACGTGGTCGGGGAAGCACCGCTCGGCGGCGAGGACGACGTTCGATCGGCCGTACAGGCCGCCGGTGAAGCCTTTGGCGACTGGTCCGCGAAGAGCCCGAGGGACCGCTCGAAAGTCCTCTTCTTCGCAGCAACGGAGGTGCGCCGCAGGAACACCGATCTTGCGGCGCTCCTGACTGCCGAGCAGGGAAAGCCCATCCGTGAGGCGGTCGACGAGATCAACGGGTTCGCAAACATCCTCGAGTACTACCATGCCCTCTCTGCAGGGGAGCGGGGGGAGTTCATGAATCTCAGGGGTTATGGCCGCACCACGGTCCTGAGACGCCCGCTCGGCATCTGCGGCGCGATCGTCCCCTGGAACATGCCGGCGATCATCATGGCCTGGAAGATCGGCCCGGCCCTGACGGCGGGGAACACCGTGATCTTAAAGCCCGCCCGGACCGCCCCGCTGACCTGCATCAAACTCGCGGAGATCCTCGGGGACGCAGGGCTTCCACCGGGTGTTTTAAACGTCGTCACCGGTCCCGGGGAGACGGTCGGCCGGGAGATCGCGAGGAACCCGGGCGTTCGGAAGGTCTCGTTCACCGGCGAGGTCGGGACCGGGAGGCAGGTCGCCCTGGACGCCGCCCCGGCGTTAAAGCGGCTCACGCTGGAACTCGGGGGAAGCGACCCCATGATCGTCTGCGACGATGCCGATATCCCGATGGCCGTCGAGGGGGTCATCAGGGGACGGTTCTACAACTGCGGGCAGGTCTGCACGGCGGTCAAAAGGCTCTACGTCTACGAGTCGGTCGCGGATGAGTTCGTCCGGCGCCTGACGGCGAGGGTCGAGGCGATCGTGGTCGGGAACGGCATGGACCGCGGCGTCGGCATGGGCCCGCTGAACAACCCTGCGGGCCTTGAACGGGTCGTCAGCCAGGTCGACGCCGCCCGGGACCGGGGTGAGGGGGAGATCGTCGCGGGAGGGCAGACTCCGGAGGGTGAGGCGTACAAACACGGTCTTTTCTTCCTGCCGACGCTGATCACCGGTGTTCCGCGCGACTCCGTCCTCTTCTCCGAGGAGGTCTTTGGCCCGGTGCTGCCGATCGCCACCGTTTCCGGCCTCGACGAGGCGCTTGATCTCGCGAACAATTCCTGCTACGGTCTCGGGGCATCGGTGTGGACCCACAGCGCGGACGTGATCGCCCGGGCGACGGACGAACTCGAGGCGGGGATTGTCTGGGTCAACCAGCACCTGAAGTATATGGAGGAGAAGGCCGTGCTGATACGGCTGTAGGCCCCCGGGCTCTCTTCATTCTCCGGTGGCGCGGGAGATGGGGAGCCTTTCGGGAACGTGAGGGGTTTGTGGACCGTGCATCGTCCGGCCGGTCAGGGTCGAGGTCTCCGGTCCATCACAAAATCGGTTGAAGGGGGCCGTTGCGCAATCAGGATTATCTTACGAATTATAGTAAGATTTATATAATTCAATACGTATCCTTCCCCCTCCCAAGAGGGGATGGTAGTATGAGACGATGGATAGCCCTATGCACATGCATTCTCGCCCTTCTGGCGATGCCGTTTGCTGTAACTGCGGCAGTGGTGGGAGACGAGAATGCAACGATGACACCCGGGAACCAGACCGGGCAGATGGATAATCAGACCGCAGATATGACGATTGCCGCCTACATCGAGCAGGACCAGAACCTGACGAGGCTGGCTGAGGCAATCAGCGTGGCAGGGCTCTATGACACCCTGAACACCGGAGGACCATACACGGTATTTGCCCCGAGCGACGATGCGTTCGACGCTCTCGGGAACGATACCGTGAACCAGCTCATGAACGAGACCGATAACCTGACCATGGTCCTTCAGTATCACGTTGTTGCGGGTGAGTACACCTCGGTGGACCTCATCAACATGACCGAGAACCAGACCGGAAATCAGACCGGGAATGAGACCGAAGGCGGCATTCTCGATATCTTCAGCGGGCTCCTCGGTATGGGGAACGAGACCGGGAACATGACGGCGCTCGAGACGCTCGCTGGTGAGGACCTGAACGTCACCGTCAGCGACGGCGAGGTCATGATCGAGAATGCCACCGTCATCATGGCGGACATCAACACAACGAACGGCGTGATCCACATCATCGACCAGGTGCTGGTGTCCCCGGGCCTGAACCTGACGGCGGCTGAGAACCAGACCGCGATGGAAACCGAGACGCCGACCGAGACGATGGCCGGGAACCAGACCCTGGTGGGCGTCGTACAGTGATGTAAAGCAACAGGGCGAAGGGCGGCGGCAGGGATCGCCGCCTGCCCCCGGCACCGTCCGGGAGACTGCCTGAGCGGTTCTGGACGCTGATCCCGCTTCTTTTTTTCTGGAATAACTGAGTATCCTGCAGGTGTTGCGCGCCACCCGTTACCTGATACCTTCTGCCGTGTCCGGATCTCTTCTTCAATCCCGGAGAATGGTGTCCGTCGTGATGGTCATGAAGAGATAACCTGAAACCGGACCGGCATTTATCACCCGGATCTGCCCCATTTGGCTCTAAATTAATTTTATGACAACATATTTATATTACCTTGATTATTCTCTTGCCTGCAAGGGGGGATATGTATGAGACGACCTGTACTGTTCAGTTTATGCATCGTTCTCCTCCTGTCGATCTCTGCCGCAAGCACGGCAATCTCGATTGGAGGGGGCCCTGTCGAACTGAACCCTGATGAGTTTGTGAACATTACACCGGTAAACAGCACCGAGACGTACGAGGTGCCGCAGGCGACGGTGCTTGGAGCACTTGACGCCGCCTCGATCCTCGGAGTATTCGAGTACCAGGTTGCTGAAGACCTGCCTCTGGAGGAGGGGAACCTCAGCATTCTATCGATTGCAGGCATTGAGAACGAGATGGTGAATGAGACCCAGAACAACTGGACGTACTGGGTGAATGGTCAGCAGGGCACGACCGGGCCCGCGGTGACGAACGTGACTGATGGGGACAATCTGACCTACTCCTATGGGCCCCCGTCACATACCCTGGAGAACGCCTCGTATACGCTGACGGTGAACGTGAGCGTGATCGAGGCGGCAGTGAACGTGACGCCGACCCCAACGGTCAATGTGACCCCGGGAGTGAATGTTACTCCGACGCCGACGGTCAACGTGACCCCGGGAGTGAATGTTACACCGACGCCGACGGTCAACGTGACCCCGGGAGCGAACGTGACGCCTGCCGTCAACGTCTCCGACCAGCCGATTGTGAACGCTACGGTGATCGTTGACAATAGGCTTTCAACGTGACCGGAGGGCTGCCGGGAGTGAATGTGACGCCGACGCCGACGGTCAACGTGACGCCGACGCCGACACCCGGAGTGAACATCACCAATGAGATCGCTGCAGGGCTTTCAGGGCAGGAGAACCTGACGACGTTCGTCGGTATCGTAAACAACTCGACTCTCGGCGAGAGGCTTGACGAGAACAGGAGTTACGTAGTCTGTGCTCCGACCAACGATGCGTTTGCCGCGGTGGGCAACGAGACACTCTCGGTGATCCTGAACGACACGACGCTCCTGAACAGCATCCTTGATTACCACGTCATCCAGGGAAACTACACGATCGAAGAACTTGTGATGCTCTGCCAGAATTCGACCGACGGCCAGATCTCCCTGCCGACCGTTGCGGGAACGAATGTTAACGTCTCGCTCATCGACAGTCAACTGATCATCAACGACATCGTTGTTATAACCCAGATCCAGATCACGAACAACATCATTGTCTACGTGATCGACGGCGTTCTGATTCCACCGGAAGTCCCGGTTCCGACTCCAACGCCGACGCCGACGATGAACGTGACACCGACGCCGACGATGAACGTGACACCGACGCCGACGATGAACGTGACACCGACCCCGACGATGAACGTGACACCGACCCCGACGATGCCAGGGCAGGAGACCATCGACCTCGAGCTGTATGAAGGCTGGAACTTCGTCTCTATCCCGAGACAGCTCTCTGCAGGTAACGACACTGCAGCATCGGTCTTTGGGGATGTGGACACCGATGGACGGCCGATCTACACCTTTACCTCGGCGACCGGCTTCACTCCTCTGGGCGAGAATGAGACTCTGGAAGTCCTGGAGGGATACTGGGTCTATTCGACCGAGGACACAACCGTGCAGCTGAACCTCAGCACCAACCCGGTGAGGGCCCCTGCAATGAAGACGCTCACCCCGGGCTGGAATGCCATCGGCTACTCCGACCTGACAGAGCGAACTGCGGATGAGGCGCTCACATCGGTGGAAGACAGCTGGGTCTATGTCGTCGGTTTCGATGCAGCGAACCAGAGCTACCGGCCAGCGCTCATCAACAACCAGACCGGGGCCCAGGGCGAGAACCAGAGACTCTCCCCGACCGAGGGCTACTGGCTGTTCATGGGCGAGGATGGCAGACTGGCTGCCATCAGCACCTAACCCTTTTTTGGCAATTGCGTCGTTGAGTATTTCCGCTGACGGCACCTCACGGTGAGACCGGGTGAACTGAGGAGTTCGGCGCGGATCGCGGCATCGTCAGTCAGGTGCAGGTCGCGCACGCCGGCGACGATCATCTCGAGCTGGTTGATGCCGGTCTCTTTTCCGTCCACGAGGACCGTCTTGATCTTGATCGCGTCCGGCCGGATACCGCCGCAGACGGTGCAGTAGTCGCCTTCCTTCTCGTTGGTCATCTGCTCACTCCCGGATCATCGTCAGCGACATCTTGAACCGGGTTATGGCCGAGAGGGCGTGGGGGACGTTTGCCGGGAAGATGATCGTCTCGCCCTCGCCCATATGGTGCGTCTCGCCCGCGACCCAGACCTCGCACTCCCCGTCGAGGATCGTCACCACCGCGTCGTAGGGCGCGGTATGCTCCGAGAGCCCCTCGTCCCCGTCGAACGAGAAGAGGGTGATGCTCCCTGCCGGCTTATTGACGACCATCCTGCTTGCCACGGTCCCGTCCTGGTAGGCGACGAGGTCCGCCAGCCGGAGGACTTTTCCCCGTAACTCCGCACGCTTCTCTTCAGACATGATCTAACCTTTCAGTGGTATTACTTCGTTCTTCCACGGGCAATCTACTTTTCGCATTAGCCCGGCCATATACGAGAGCCCCTTCCACCGGGCAGGCCTCCGTGCACCGGCCGCAGAGGTAGCATTCCCCGAGGCCGGCGGCGGGGTTCGCCTCCCCGGTCGGGCATGCCCGTTCGCACTTCCGGCATCCTATGCAGGCGTCCGTCCGCCGGAGCCGGTAGAGGCTCTTTGACGCCGCCGGGGCGAGGAGGGCGCCGTACGGGCAGGCGTAGCGGCAGAACGGCCGGTAGACGGCGGTGGAGAGGAGGACGATCGAAAGAAAGACGAAAAACGATATGTTCGCGACGGCGAGGTGGAAGAATGCCGGGAGACCTATGAGTCCAAGGAGGTTCACCGAGAGCCCGAGCCCGGCGGCGAGGAAGACGACGAAGACGCCAGCCCTGACCGCCACCGGGACACGGCTCTCGGTGTTGCTGTGTTTGTTCACCGGCACGAGGTACATGAGTTCCTGGACGGCTCCCACCGGGCAGACCTGGCCGCAGACGACCCGGCCGAATGCGAGGGCGAGGATGATGAAGGCGAGAAGCCCTATAAGTGCCGCAGGGAGCGCCGCCGCATCCCGGAGGATGACCATCTGCAGCTGATACGGGAAGACCGGCGCAAAGACCAGGAACCCGAGGAGTGCCGAGACGATGAGGAACGGCACTGCACGCCAGCGGGTGAACCGGCCGGAGTACCAGAGCCAGGCGAGGGCGACAAATGCGAGGATGCCGTATATGAAGCCTACGTACGGTGGGATCGACTCGACCATTATACTCTCACAGCAGTCTCGTCCCGGTCGTCGGCCGCGGGACCTTCACCACGAGCACCCGGAAGGTGCGGTCGCTCTCGTTGATCCAGCGGTGCGGGATCTTCGCCGGGCTCTCGACCAGATAGTCCGCCCCGACCTCTGCGCGCTCATCCCCGATCTCGACGGTCCCGGTCCCTTCGAGGACGTAGAAGAAGACGTCCACCGGGGTTATGTGCTTCTTGAGCGATTCGCCGGGTGCGAGCGTGATCACCACCGCAGTCGCATGCTCGGTATCGTAGACCTTCCGGGCGTCGACATGGTGCGGGTTCTCGCCGATTGGTTCCTTTGCTACATCAACGATTTTCATCGTGTTCATCTCCAGAGGTTATCATGGCACTCATCCCTTATAATTCGTCCAGTAGTTCGCGAGGCTTTCCCGCTGCCTTTGTTCCCGGCGGCGGGCCCGCATCTCCGGGTAGGTCGGTTCCGTGCTCTGGGCCGCCGGACAGTAGGGGCAGAGGGCGTAGGGCACGTCGTCGGCCATATCCCTGGCCGGGCAGAGGTAGGCCCCCTCCCACTCGTCGACGATCTGCCCGCCGGGAAACGGGGTGCCGACCGGGTGGGCGGGCTCTTCCTGGACGAAGATCGTGAACGCAGAGAGGAGGTACTTCAGGTAGAGGTCCCGGGGGTCCTTCTCCCGTGCCTTTGCGGTGCAGGCCTCCGCCACCATTGAGCAGTAGGCGTCGAGCGCCGGGTCCGGGGGCTCGTCCATCCGCTGGCCGCCGCCGTTCCGGGAGAGGAGGAGGAGGCGGTGATGCGCTGAAAAGATCTCTTCCCTGACGCTTTCTAGGAGACGGTCGCGGTAACCCTCCGGGAGGTGGCTGACCTTCCGTTCGAACCTGGCATTCATCGCCTCGAGGTCGTGCAGGTCGAATGCCGCTACTTCGCCAGCGATGATCCGGAGGAGGTCTCCCTTCGTCTCCGCCCCCTGCATCCGGCGGCACGCCGTCCTGATGGCCTCCGCCGATCCTGGCTCCTCGTGCTCTCCCTCCTCCCCGGAATCTCCGGCGAAGGTGTTGATGAGGAGTGAGCAGACCTCGCCGGGGCCGGCTCCGGGTGGGTCGCGGCCTTCCCGGCCGATGAGCTGCCGGATACACGCGAGGATCGTTACGAGCCGCATGGTCCCATCTGTTCTCCGGATGAGCATGGGACGCGGGAAGGTTTAACTCTCGTGTAACTCTCATAGTAACAAGAATGGACGACCTTGTCCGGAACCTCACAGCGCTCGGGCTGACGGAGTACGAAGCCCGGGTCTACGCCGCCCTCGTCGGCATCGGGGAGGGGAGCGCACGCCAGGTCCACGAGGTGAGCGCCGTCCCGCGTCCGAGGGTCTACGACATCGCCGAAGGGCTTGCCGGCCGGGGGTTCATCACCGTCCGGCGGGGGGAGCACCCCCACGTCTATATCCCGGCCGAGCCCGCCATCGTCATCCACCACTTAACGAGCGCCGTCGATGCTGCGGCGACAGCGGCGGTGCAGGGTCTCGATGCCCTCTCGCTCGACGCCCGGTCGAAGAATTCGCCGATCCGGTACGTGCAGGGCGAGTGGAGCATCCGGCGCCACGCAGAGTCGCTTGCCGCGGGCGTCACCCGCGACCTTGCGGTCGTCTGCCTGGACTACGGGCAGATCGGTGAATTCGCCCGGTTGATCGCCGATGCGTCGCGTGACCACCCGGTGAGCGTCCTCCTCCCGAACGGGATGCACGGGATCAGAAAGCCGCTCGGGAACGCATCGCTCTACGTTCCGAAACCGTTCTGCACCTTCTTCCAGGAGAATATATTCGATAAAGTCTACTCCGGCCCGCTCTCGGTGGACGGGTCGGCGTTCCTGCTCGAGTACATCTTCATTGCCGACGACCGGGTCTGTATGATCGTCTACCTCGAGGACGCCGTCCGCAACGCCGTCGTGATCACCCTCCCGTTCATCACCTGCGTCCAGAGGCAGTTCGTCAACAGGATGATCGCAAGCGCCGATTGCATCAGCGGCCCGGGGGAAGCCGGCACAGAGGCACGGCCTTCCGCCACGTAACCCCTTGCCTGCCCCTACCCGGAGCGGGCGGAGTCCAGCGGCATGTAGGGTGCGAAGGTCAGAACGTCCTTTCTGACGGCATCGAACCCGACCCGCTCGACGAATCGTGCGGTCCGTTCTCCCGGTTTGGCGTTCTCCCGGTAGTACTCCAGGAGCCGGCGGACCAGATCGAGGGCCTGCTCTTTCGTGAGGTCTTTTGCGGCGACATCGCCGATCCGCGGACGCCCGCCGGAGTTGCCCCCGAAGATGACCGTCCAGCCTTTCGCGTTCCCGACGATCCCGATATCCCGGAGGTAACTCTCGCCGCAGCACCGGGGGCACCCGGAGATCCCCATCTTGACCTTTGCCGGCAGGTTCATGTCCAGATACAGGTTCTCGACCTCGAGCCCGAGGCTAAGGGAGTCCTGCTTGCCGTATTTGCAGGTCACCGTCCCCGGACATGCCTGAACATAGTGGACGCAGGGCGCGGTCGCCTGCCCGACAGTCATCCCGAGTTCGTTCCATATGCTATCGACGTCCTCTTCCTTGATGCCCACGAACACCATCCGTTGCCCTGACGTCATCTTGATGACGGGGATGTCGTAGCGCCTGACGACCTTGATGATGCTCTCCAGGTGCTCTGGGCTGACGATTCCGGCGGGCGTTCTCGGCACGATCGCGTATGATGTGCCGTCTCTCTGGAGGATCGCTCCTCTGGGTCCGTTTTCCATGCTCTTGTCACCTCTCCGGCAGCGTCGGGTGCGCCGGATATGATTCACCCATCGGAATCCGGAGGGAAAATCGTGCTGTCACTCTGCGAGGTACACCCGCTCAGGGATCCCCGTACGGCCCTTCGCTCCGCGAGCGGAAGCGCCAGAGCAGTACGATTACTGCCAGGAGCACGATGTTCGCGGCGAGCAGGGGCAGGTTTTCGGGGTTCCCCGCGTAGGCGAGGAGGCCGACCGGGAAGAGTGTTGCGGAGATGACGGCGGTCAGCACGGAGGCGGCAAGGAATATCGGGAAGGTCTGCTCGTAGTGTAAACGGCGGGATACTTTTCCCCAGAAGTGGCGGAATAATTTTCCCCACCTGTCTTCATAATCCTTTCCATATCATCCCGGGAGCGTATGGGAGAAGAGCCCCTGCTTCCGCCGCTCTTTCAGTCGGTAACTATCTCCTTTGATGTTGATTGTGGTGCAGTGATGGAGAATCCGATCCAAGACTGCAGCAGCGATGATATGATCACCGAAGATCTGTCGAATAGGGAGAAGCCTAAACTCCCGGAAAAGTTAGGCGCATTGTTCCACCAATCCCGTGATAAATCTCTTTTTTTCGGAAATATCTCTGTAATCCTATTAGAATCGAAA
>LDZT01006530.1_pt1 | contig 16501 bp, 13 predicted proteins | sample 615521 | NCBI WGS metagenome assembly LDZT01 (sample SAMN03408292, study PRJNA278302) | terrestrial metagenome | isolation source: oil reservoir sample SB1 | place: USA: Alaska, North Slope, Schrader Bluff formation | collected 2011-09
AATGATAATTTTCAGTACTTTTTCCGGGGAAAAGCAGGAGAAACATGCATCCAAAGGAAAATATAAATAGATCTATAGTCAGTGATATAACAATCCTGTTATTTGCAGGTATAGTATTTGCGACTTATCAATATGGAAAAAATCTGTCCCCTGAGTCTTTCCTGTTTTTTATTCAAACAGTGCTTCTTTGGTTTATCTTAAAAATTACCTACCGGTTTTTCCCAAAATCTAAATCGTTTGTACTGATCGGACTGATGGTTTGGGGACTGGTTGAAGCCTTATGGGGATTGGGCCAGTTGTATGATTATTTACCGGCAAAACATGTCCTCTTTAAAACTACCGGATCATTTCTTAATCCCGGTCCCTATGGCGGATTTATCGCATTGATGTTCCCTTTAACCTTGTACTATTGGTTAGTTTACAGATATAAAAACAAATGGGTTGCTTATCTTTTCCTTTTCGCCGGAGCTGTCTCTTTGATGGTGTTTCCGGCAACCCTGAGCCGCACGGCTTGGATAGCGGCCATAGCGGGATGTGCGGTCGTATTGCTCTTAGATAAACGCATCACTGTTAAGTTACGCCAATTTTGGAAACGGCATCAAAAACAACGCGTTTTTTATTCTCTCCTGCTATGCGCACTCCTGATCATAAGCGGTTACGGCATTTATCACCTGAAAAAAGATTCAGCCGACGGACGCCTGTTTATGTGGAAGATCACATCTTTGGCCATACAGGATTCCCCCATGAAAGGAACCGGACTGGGTGGTTTTCCTGCTGCTTATGCAAAAGCGCAAATCGAATATTTCAAAAAAGACAATGGTTCCGAAACAGAGAAATTAGTGGCGGGAAGCCCGGAATATGCCTTCAATGAATATTTGCAGATATTTCTGGAAGAGGGATTGTTCGGTATCATCTTGTTTCTTTTACTTTCATTTCTGATTATCAAAGCAGGCATTCAGGGCAAACAGATTGGAGCGGCAGGTAGTTTCGTCGGCCTATCTGTATTCGCTTTTGCCTCCTATCCCTATCAATTGTGGCAATTCCCAGTTGTCTGGGTATTGTTGGGCACCGTTTGCACAACTGGATCTGGTAATAAAACTGCCCGGACATATCGGTATGATCTGCAAAAAACAGTCCTTTCCATATTATTGTTGGGAATTTTGTGTTTCGTTTCCATTCTGTTTGCTTCCCGGCAGAAGACATTTTTTCAGGCTAAAAAAGAATGGAAAAAACTGCAACCTTTATACACCATGAAAGCATACGAAAGCGTGACGGACGATTACACGAAACTTTACCCGCGGCTGAATCACGAACCGAAATTCCTTTTTGAATATGGAATGATACTGAACGCCAGCGGACAACGGGAAAAAGCGGACAGTATCTTTGCCCGGGGACTTGAAAAAAGCTGTGACCCGATGTTCTACAATGTGAAAGGACGCAATTACCACGAAATGGGAGAATATCGTAAAGCAGAATATTGCTATCTGAATTCCATATGGCTGCTACCCGAACGCATTTATCCCTACTATTTACTGACAAAATTGTATGCCGACTCCGCCAATTATCAACCCGAAAAGATGTTTCATGCGGCAAAAGCCGTACTGGAGAAAGAACCAAAAGTACATTCCATGGCCATCAATGAAATGCGCAATGAAGTAAGAAAAATACTGAAAGAGAAAGGAGTGACATATGAATAGCGTAAAAAAAATTATACACAAAACAGGGCACATCCTGCTAAATCTGTTTTACTATACCTCTATCGTTTTCTTTGGCTTTATTGCGCTCCGCATTTTTGTTTTCGGCTCCTACAAAATACCCACCGATTCCATGGAACCGACCATTGTACCGGGTGATTATGTGTTGGTAAATAAATTGGCTTACGGCGCCCGGTTGTTCAATCTGTTCGACGCAGTGGAAGGAGAACAGGTGAAAATTAAACGGATGCCGGGTTACACACGTGTTAAAAATAACGACGTCGTTGTATTCCATATCCCCCACCCCAACACATGGAATAAGATCGAGATGGATATGTCGAAATACTATATCAAACGCTGTATCGGCGTTCCGGGCGATACCTTGCGTATTGTGAGCGGTATCTATACCGTGAACTCCGATACGGCTAAACGGCTGGGAAATTACCCGGAGCAACTGGCGTTGAGTGATAAACCGATAGAGTTATTGCCGGAAGGCGTATACCGTACTTTTCCTTGGGACTCCATCCTGAACTGGAATATCAAGAATTTCGGGCCTCTCTATATACCCCGGAAAGGTGACAGTATTATATTGAACAGGACAAACGCATTGCTCTACAGAAAGATCATCGAGTGGGAACAAGGCTATCCCCTTTCGTTTGAGAATGATACGTTGCGGGATAACGGAAAGCCTTTACTGAACTATATGTTCTCCCACAGTTATTATTTTATGGGAGGAGATAAAGTGGAAAATTCGCAGGACTCCCGCTACTGGGGATTGCTTCCCGATGATCTGATTGTAGGAAAAGCATGGCTGATTTGGAAATCGGTAGATCCTCATACAAATAACTTCAAATGGAAACGCTTTATGAAAAGTATAGATTGATATCCAATCAAAGCGTTGATCATAGGCAGATTAAAAAAAGTGAGTTATTAGTGAGTTAAAAAAATTGCTCTTCATAATGAATTTTGCCACTTTTGTATACTAACAAAAATAACTCATTGAAAACGAAAAAACTCCTTCTGAGGAAGGAACTATAAGTAATCATATTATTAATTTAAATTTCTGTTCAATGAAAAAAAAAGTTTTATCCGGGCTGTTCGCCCTTGCACTGCTGGTAGCCACAGGCTACGGAGTGAATCAGAGTATGAAAAGTGATGCCAATCTACCGGATTTGGCCTTGGCTAATGTAGAAGCATTGGCTCAAAGTGAGGAGAAGACGTGTCCTGCCCCATGTATAGACGATGGATCCGGATGCTATTGCTACGGTTGGTATTCATATTGTCGGGAACCAAATTGGTAATTGACTAAAAAAGAACGGATAGAATGTTATTCATTTAATTCCCGTTCTTCTTTTCCCTAATTTGCAGTTATTCCTCTGCCCGATACCGAAAAGAGCTCCACGAGATGAACGATCAAATAGAAAAAGCGAGGAAGGTCATTGAGTAACCTTCGAAAAACAAAAAGCTAAAGTTCATTCAACCCAAAAACCAAAAAATCATATTAAACGAAAAGCTGATTGAAAAAACCAGGAAGATCCTTGGAATCAAAGGATACTACACCAACCTGGAAGAATCTGTGGCAGACAACAAAACCATAATAGAACGTTACCACGAACTCTAAAAAATCGAGCAGGCTTTTAGAATTTCAAAAAACGATCTTCAGACAAGGCAAATATTTCATTTTAAAGAACAACCGATGCAGCTGCACATGCTGATTTGCTTTGTGGCCTTGGTTGTATCAAATCATATTGAATTGCAAACAGGTGTTTCTATCAAAAGATTTATAGATGAATCGAAGAAGATAGTCGATAGGCAACTCTTGAATCAAATTACCAACAAGGTGGTAATCATGAAAGCTGAACCAAAAGTTAAAATGAAAGAGATATTACAAAAATTATTTTCACAGCACTAAAAGGGACAAGTCAGGAAAGATTCAATCATGAGAAAAATACATATACTTGCAATTTTATACGTTGGTGCAGTTTTTTTAAAACGAATGAGCCATTTATAGAAATACATTTATAAATGAAAACAGGTGATAAGTATAAACTAAAAATTTGAAATCCAATGGGTACAAACAAAAAAAATATATTACTTTGTCCGAGTAAACCCATCTAACAATTCTCAGAAGCAATGAAGCACAATTGCATTTTTATCCTCATACTAAGCTGTACCCTGTTATCTGCATGTAATGCGGATAAAAAAGAGACGAATGAAACAACCGTTCAACAGCTTCTTCCCGACAGGCCGGCAGAAGTAACCGTCATGAAGCTGACGGCCACAGATTTTGAACACGAACTGGTCAGCAACGGCAAGATATCGGCAGGAAATATGGCGGAACTCAAGTTTCTGACTTCCGAAATGATCTCCGATATATATGTCAAAAACGGTTCAAGGGTGAACAAGGGGCAGCGTATTGCCATGCTCGATACCTATTCTCTTACCAACGCTTTGAATCAGGCGAAAGACGCCCTCGACAGAAGTAAGCTGGAGTACCAGGATGTGCTGATCGGTCAGGGGTACAAGCCCGATAACCCGAAAGCCATCCCTGAGGAAGTGATGGAACTGGCCAAAGTGAAAAGTGGTTTCAACACAGCGCAAACACAATATGATATGGCGCTCTATAACCTGGAAAAAGCAACACTCACAGCCCCCATCAGCGGCGTGGTTGCCAACCTGTTCGCCAAACCCAATACGCTCTCCTCCCCTTCCGAGATCTTCTGCCACATCATCGACACCCGCAGCCTGGAAGTCACCTTCACAGTGCTGGAAAACGAACTGGCGATGATACGCACCGGTGATAAAATAAAGGTGACACCTTTTTCTCTGCCCGGAGTGGAAGTGGAAGGGCGTGTTTCGGAGATCAATCCTTGGGTGGACAAGAATGGGATGGTGCAGGTAAAAGCCTCAATAGGATACCATGAGCAGATGGTGGAAGGTATGAATGTGCGGGTGAGCATCTTCCGCTCACTGGGCAAGCAGTGGGTCGTGCCCAAAAGCGCTGTCGTTCTGCGCACGGGTAAAGAGGTGGTCTTCACTTTAGAGGATGGAAAAGCCATATGGAATTATGTGCAAACAGGATTGGAGAATGCCAATTCCTACACCATTACAAGTGAAACACTGAAGGAGGGTGATGAGGTCATTATCAGTGGCAATATCAACCTGGCACATGAATCATCGGTGGTAACAATAGAAAACAGTTCCAAATGATCAAAGCCATATTGCAACGCCCGGTGTCGGTAATCATGCTGTTCCTGGCCTGCGTGATTCTGGGGATCATCACCTATAACACGCTGCCTGTATCGCTGCTGCCCGATATCGCCATCCCGGAGATCACCGTGCAGGTGTCGGGCGACAATACTTCGGCCCGGGAACTGGAGAATACGGTAGTAAACCCCATCCGCAGGCAGCTGATGCAGGTGGGCAAACTGCGGGATATCCAAAGCGAAACACGCGACGGATCGGCCATCATCCGCCTGAAATTTGATTACGGAACCGATATCGATCTGGCGTTCATTGAGGTGAACGAAAAGATTGATGCTGCCATGAACAGCCTTCCCCGTGATACACGGCGACCACGGGTGATCAAGGCCAGCGCGACCGACCTGCCTGTATTCTACCTGAACCTTACCCTGAAAAACGATACCCCCTACGCCACCACTGATGAACAGCAATTCCTCGACCTGTCGGAGTTTGCCGACAACGTGGTGAAACGGCGCATCGAACAACTGCCCGAAGTGGCCATGGCTGATATGACGGGGCTGATGTACAAACACCTGCAGATTGTCCTCGACCCTGCCCTGCTCGGGTCGGCATCGATCACCCTGGACGAGATAGAGAACGTGCTTTCGGCCAATAACATTGAACCGGGCAGCATGATTGTACGCGACGGTTATTACGAATACAACATCAAGTTTTCCTCCCTGCTGCGCACGCCCGAAGATGTGCGGAATATCTTCCTGGAGAAGGAAGGGCGACTCTTTCGGCTAAAAGACCTGGCCCGGATTGATGTAGTAAAGCAACCCGAATCGGGAATGTCGTTCATCAACGGGAAAAGGGCTGTCACCATGGGTGTGATCAAGCAGGCTGATGAAACCATGAAGAACCTGCGCAAATCGCTGAACAAAACACTGGATGACCTCGAACGGAGTTATCCGGAGGTGAAGTTCACGGTGAACCGGAATCAGACCGAACTGCTCGACTATACCATTTCAAACCTCCAGCAGAACCTCATCATCGGTTTTATCCTTGTTTTCTTTGTCGCCCTGTTGTTCCTCGGCGACGGCAAATCACCGTTGATTATCGGCATCAGCATGACCACCGCACTGATCACCACCTTTATCTTTTTCTTCCTCTTTGGCCAGTCGATGAACATCATCACCCTGGCAGGACTGATCCTTGCCCTGGGAAACATGATCGACAGTTCCATCGTGGTCACCGATGTCATTACCCAGTACCGGAAACAGGGCTATACACTGGACGATGCATGCGAGAAAGGCACCAAAGAGGTGATCATGCCGATCTTCAGCTCCACGCTGACCACTATCTCCGTATTTGTACCGCTTGTCTTCATGAGCGGCATCGCCGGGGCAATCTTCTACGCTGAAGCTTTTGCCGTAACCGACGGCATGTTTGTCTCCTACCTCACGGGCATCATCCTGCTTCCGGTGCTTTATAAAATTGCATACGGCAGCAAATTTGCAGACAAAAAAACAGAAGGTTTCTTTGCTGCCGTCCAGAAAAAAATTGACCGGGTCATCTTTCCTTCTTATGATAAGGGCATCCGGTATGTATTCAACCATAAGGCTTTCTTCATCGCGTTATTAATCATTGCCGTTCCCCTCTGCGCATTCCTTTTCAACGTGATGCCCAAGACAAGCATGCCCAATATCAGTTATGTGGAAAGCGTTGTCACCGTAGAGTGGAACGAGAATATCCATGTGGATGAGAATGCACAGCGGATATCCAAACTACTCCAGACAACAAAAGAGCTGGCGGTAGAGAATGCCGCCTACGTGGGGCAACGACAGTACCTGCTGGACAAGGACAACGATCTGACCGTTACCGAGGCCCAGTTGTACCTGAAAACCGATAAACCCGCCGGGATCGCATCACTCGAAACACATATATCAGATTGGATTCGTCTCCATTATCCGGATGCCGTAGTCACCTTTTCCCCTCCGGAAAATATTTTCGAGAAGATTTTCGAGACCGGTGAAGCCGAATTGATTGTACAACTTTATCCGAAAAACAGGGAAGAGATACCCGCCCCGGCAGCTATCCGAAAAGTTGAATCGGATTTGGCGGCATACACAGGTGAACAGGCAGAAGGAATCCCTTTTGAACAACAATATGTAATTGTTCCGGACAGGGAAAAACTCCTGCTCTATGGCGTTTCCCGGCAGGAGGTGTCGCAAACATTGAAAACGGCATTCAGGGATAACCAGGTAACCGTATTGCGCTCCTTCCAGCAGTATCTTCCCATCTCCATTGCAGGCAGAGAGCAATCCATTCAGGATGTCCTGCAGCAGACACTGGTATATGGGTACCCGGCCGACGGGTCGCAGGCCATCCGTGTGCCGCTGTCAGCCCTGGTCAGCCTCACCCCCGGCGAGGACATCAAAACCATCATTGCAGGGAAGAACGGGGAATTCATTCCGCTTTACTATTACCAACCCCACCAACCGGAAGTGCTGATGGAAAAAGCCCGTGAGACCATCCGGCAGGGGGATGTGTGGGATGTGGCCTTCGCCGGCAGTTTCTTTTCCAATAGGCAAATGCTGAACGAACTGGTGATCATCTTGCTGGTATCTGTTTTGTTGATGTATTTTATCCTGACTTCCCAGTTCGAAAACTTCCTGCAACCGCTGATCGTATTGGCTGAAATTCCCATCGATATTGCTTTTGCCCTTATCGTCCTCTGGCTCACGGGGCATACCCTGAACCTGATGAGCGCCATCGGAATCGTGGTGACCATCGGGGTAATCCTAACCGATTCCATCCTGAAAATAGACCTGATCAATGAGTTGCGGAAGGGAGGAATGCCATTGATGGAAGCAATTCATACCGGCGGAGTAAGGAGATTGAGAGCCATTATCATGACGGCACTCACATCGCTGTTTTCGATGATCCCCATCCTCTTTACTTTCGATATCGGATCGGAACTGCAGAAACCGCTTGCCATTGCCATGATCAGCGCAATGACCATCGGGACTGTTGTGAGCATATTCCTGATTCCGTTGCTCTATTGGGTAATCTATCGGAAAAGTGAAAAGTGAAAAAATTCTTGGCTTTTAATTCTCAATAAAAAAATGAAACATTCCATTCTGAAATATATGATGCTGTGTGCAGGAGTTTTCTTCTCACACTGCGTTCTCGCCCAGCAGACACAGATTGAGTTAGACCTGGAGACGACGGTGCAGCTTGCGAACGACAGCTCGCTGTCGGCATTCCGCGCGAAGAACAGTTACATGGCAAGTTATTGGGAATACCGCTCATTCAAGGCGGACAGGCTGCCTTCCCTCTCGCTCTACCTGACTCCCGTCAGCTATAACAGGGATTATACCCGCAGGTATGACTCCGATCAGAATATCGACGTCTACCGCCGGCAACAATCATTCTACAGTTTCGGTAACCTGGCGGCTCAACAAAACCTCGACATTACGGGCGGTACATTCTTTGTGGATTCAGAACTGGGTTATATCCGCAACTTCGGCGAGCAGAGCTACAGCCAGTTTTCCAGTGTCCCTATCCGCATTGGCTACCGACAGGAGCTCATTGGTTTCAATCCTTTTAAATGGGAAAAGAAGATCGCCCCCGTGAAATACGAGAAAGCACAGAAAGAATTGATTTACCAACTGGAGCAGACTGCCGAAACAGCATCGGACTACTTTTTCGATCTGGCCATGGCACAGGCCGAATATGAGCTGGCCGTGGAAAATATGGCCAGTTCAGATACGCTCTACCGCATTGGAGAGGAGAGATACAAGATTGCCTCCATCGGGCAGGCCGACCTGCTTACCCTGAGACTGGACAAGGTGAACGCGCAAAACAGCCTCCAGAATGCGGAGATAAACCTCAAGAGAAGCATGTTCGCACTGGCAGCTTACCTAAACCTGGAGAAGGAGACACGCATCACCCTGAAACTGCCGGATTATCCCAAAGACATCATCATTACGGAAGAAGAAGCATTGAGGCTGGCCAGGGAAAACAATCCGCGCTACCTCGATTCGGAGCAGCAGATTTTGCAATCGGAGCAAACGGTGGAAAGGGCAAAAATTGAATCCCGATTCAATGCAGGACTGTCCGCCAGCGTGGGATTCAACCAGGTGGCGGAATCATTCAGGAATGCTTACCGCAACCCTCTTCAACAGGATATCGTTTCCCTCACCTTATCCATCCCTCTGGTGGATTGGGGGGTGAGAAGAGGACGACTCAACATGGCAAAAAGCAACCTCAACATCACCCGCCTGACCTCCCGCGAAAATGAAATACGACTGGAGGAAGACGTGATCATGACCGTAGGCGATTTTACCATCCAACAACAACTCATCCGCAGCGCGGAAGAGGCAATGGAACTGGCCAAGCTGGCATACGATCAGACACGGGAGCGGTTTATCATCGGGAAAGCCGACATCAACAGCCTCACACTTTCCACCAACCGCAGACAGGAAGCGCAACGAAACTATATCCTGGCACTGAAAAATTACTGGCAGAGCTATTTTAAGATACGCAAACTCACCCTGTACGATTTTGAGAAACGGGCACCCATTGCGGCGACCTTCGACTGGAACCTGACGGGTAAATAATAACACCATAAATATCATCGATTTGGCTGAGAAAAAACATATACCCTCCTTCACGGTCATCATCGCGTTTGTCTGCCTGGCAATCGTGGGTGTGGCACTTATCCCGTTATTATCCGTGAAACTGGCTCCCTCACGCACCCTGCCGAGCATCACGGTGCATTTCAATATGCCCCAGTATGGGGCTCGTGTAGTGGAGATGGAGGCTACATCGCGGCTGGAGTCGATGCTGGCCCGCGTTCAGGGAATCAAAAATATCAATTCTACCTCTGGCAACGGCTGGGGAAATATCACCATTGAACTGGATAAACATACTCCCATCGATGTGGCCCGCTTCGAAGTCTCCACCATCATTCGCCAGACCTGGCCCGAACTGCCGCGCGAAGTAACCTACCCCTATATCACGGTAAACCGCCCCGACGAGGAGGCAACCCGTCCTTTCATGACCTATACCATTAATTCGGCGGCCACCCCCATCGTCATTCAACGGTATACGGAGAATGTGATCAAAACAGCACTGAGCGATATCAAGGGTTTGTACAAGATCGATGTGACAGGGGCCTCTCCCATGGAATGGCAACTGGAATATGACTACCCACAACTGGAATCTGTCGGCGTTACCGTGTCGGATATCAGGCAAGCCATATCCCAATATTACGCCACCGATTTCCTGGGGATGGCGGAAACGAAGATGCCGGCAGGCACACCGTCATGGATACGAATCACGCTGAAATCGGATGCGGAGGAGAACGGGTTTGACCCGACAGCAATTCTTGTGGCGAACAGGGAGGGCTCTCTTATCCGGCTCGATCAGCTTGTGAAAGTAAAACATACGGAAAGGGAACCATCGGCTTACTACCGCATCAACGGACTGAACTCCGTTTACCTATCCCTCACGGCCGAAGAGTCGGCCAACCAACTGCGTTTAAACCAACAGGTAAAGGAAACAATGCGGGAGATAGAAAAGTCACTACCTCCCGGTTATGAAATCCATTCCAGCTACGATGCCACCGACTATATCCGGGCCGAGCTGAACAAGATCTATCTCCGTAGCGGACTCACCGTACTCATCCTCACCCTTTTTGTGCTCCTGATCACCCGCAACCTCCGTTACCTGTTCCTCATCATCGCCAGCCTCTTCGTTGACCTGGCAATCGCCGTTATCTTCTATTACCTGTTCAAACTGGAGATACAACTCTATTCGCTGGCCGGCATCACCATCTCGCTGAGCCTGATCATCGACAATGCCATCATCATGACCGACCATTTCATGCACAAAGGGGACAGAAATGCTTTCATGCCGATTCTCACCGCTACGGTGACCACCATCGGTGCACTCTCCATGATCTTCCTGCTCGACGAGCGGTTACGGCTGAACCTGCAGGATTTCGCGGCGGTGGTGATGATCAATCTGATGGTGTCATTGTTCGTGGCGCTGATGTTTGTACCGGCACTGATAGAACAGATAGGACTTACCAGGCGACGCAGAAAAAGAAGCAGGCCTTTATCGCGCCTCTTTTCCCGTTCTCGCCTCTCAACCCGTTCCAACCGTCTTGCCGGTTTTCATCATCGGTATCTCTCACGCGGAAGGGTCGCCATACGGCTCACCCGGCTCTATGAAAAAATGATCCTGCTGCTTTCCCGCAGGAAATGGATCGCTTTCGTCTGTATCATCCTGTTGTTCGGACTCCCGGTCTTCATGCTGCCGGACAAGATTGAGAAAGATACCCCGTTTGCCCGGCAATATAACCGGATATTTGACACCCCCGTCTACAAGGAAAAAATCAAACCGGTGGTCGACAAGGCACTGGGAGGCACCTTGCGACTGTTCGTGGAAAAAGTCTATCAGGGCAGCTACTTTACCCGCAACGAAGAGACGGTACTCACCATCACCGCCTCAATGCCCAACGGCACCACCCTTTCGCAGATGAACGACCTGGTAACCAAGATGGAACGTTACCTGAGTGGTTTCCCCGAGATACGGCAGTTCCAGACATCCATCCCAAGCCCGCGCCGCGCCTCAATCAATGTCTTTTTCAAAAAAGAGTCGGAACATAGCGGCTTTCCCTACCAGTTGAAAAGCAATGTAATCAGCAAAGCCCTGGAGCTGGGCGGCGGCAGCTGGGGGGTATATGGGTTGCAGGACCAGGGGTTCAGCAACGACGTGCGGGAGACGGCAGGGTCATACAGGGTAAGGCTCTACGGCTATAACTACGATGAGCTGGCAGCCTGGGCCGACAGCCTCAAACAGCGGCTGCTTACTTACCGCCGCATAAAAGAGGTGATGATCAATTCCAATTTCTCATGGTATAAAGATGATTACCAGGAATTCTCCTTCGACCTGAAAAAGGATCAGCTCGCTGCCCGGGGTATCCTGCCCGGCGAACTGTTTGCTTCCCTCCAACCGGCCTTTGCACGAAATCTGTGGGTAGCCTCCGTGGTGATGGAGGGAGGAAACGAAGATATCATCCTCTCCGGCAGGCAAGCAAGGGAATATGATATCTGGGCGTTGCAACATTTCGGCATGAACAGCGGCGACCGTTTCTATAAGTTGAACGAGGTAGCCGGTATTGTCAAGGGGCAGGCTCCGCAGGAAGTGGGGAAGGAAAATCAGCAATACAGGCTGGTACTGCAATACGACTATATCGGTTCCACCACGCAGGGGCAGAAGATACTCGAAAGGGAGCTCGAGGAGTTCAACAAACGGCTCCCGATGGGTTATACCGCGGAAAATGTAGACAGTTACCGGGGATGGGGCCGGCAAGACAATAAGCAATACTGGCTCATAGGGTTGCTCATCGTGATCATCTTCTTCACCACCTCCATCCTGTTCAATTCACTCAAACAGCCGCTTGTCATCATCTTCATCATCCCCGTATCCTTCATCGGCATCTTCCTCACCTTCTACTGGTTCAAACTCAACTTCGACCAGGGCGGTTTTGCCTCGTTCATCCTCCTGTCGGGCATCACCATCAACGCTGCCATCTACATCGTAGAAGAGTACAACCGGGTACGGAACCAAAAACCCGGGCTTTCCTCACTCAAAGCCTACCTGAAGGCCTGGAACACGAAGATCATCCCCATCTTCCTCACCGTTATATCCACAGTGCTCGGTTTCATCCCTTTCCTGATCGGCACCCAGAAAGAGGGCTTCTGGTTCCCACTGGCCGCCGGCACCATCGGCGGACTGGTCATGTCTATCGTCGCCATCTATATTTTCCTGCCACTGCTGATGATAAAGAAAAGATGAAACTGAATTCAAACAGAATCTTAACGGCATATTTCTTGACTGATCTCTCCCTTTTCTATTTTTTTTGCAGGAAATATCAGAAAAAAATAAAATATAATCAATTAATTTATAGCAAATTAAAAAAGTGAGTTATTAGTGAGTTAAAAAAATTGGTCAAAACCAAGTGTTCAGATACATTTGTAATTGCAATAATGCATTAAATCTTTTAAATTCGTTGGTATGAAGAAAAAAATTCTATCGGGCGTATTTGCCCTCGCACTTCTTGCAACCACTGGTTGGGGAGTAAACAAGAGTATGAGTAATGATGCCGGTCTTAGTGATTTGGCATTGAGTAATGTGGAAGCGTTGGCTACAGGTGAAAGTACTGTCGAAGTATGCTTAGGTTTGTGGGGATCATGCATTGATGATGTTAAAGCACCTTACGTTAAAGGCACATTTTAAATGAATCTCCCCGCCGCAAGCGGACGGGGTATCATGATGGATTGCAAGATATACCTTTCGCCACAAGTGGCGGGGAATTAAACGCCAAGTGATTCAAACTTTTATTAAGAGACTGAATAAAAGCTTATATTTTATTAAATTCTATTATTCAGTCTCTTTTCACTCTTTTAAAATTTTTTTATATGAAAAATAAATACCTATATTATATATTTATACTATTTACTATATCTTGTACTAATGACAATCAATCATTTGACTCCATGTTCAAGCATAGAAAAAAAGTAATATTAGAAAACGTATCTTTTATCAATAAAGATGATTTATTATCTCCAGAAAATATAGCTGTAAAAGATAGCTTATGCGTTATTTATGAACCTCAAGGAGAAAAATTGCTAACTGTTTTTGATTTAAAAAATAAAACAAAAAAAAAAGAACTTTTAGCCAAAGGAAATGGACCTGGTGAAGCTATCTCCCTACAGACTATTTTATTTGACGGTCAGCAAGATTTTTTTTATTGTAATGATGTAGCACAAAATAAGTTGAATATTTTTTCAACCCCGAACTTCAATCTGTTAGAACAAAAAAAAATCAACTTTTCATTTGCTACATTCACAAGAGATATGAACAATTGGATTTTTTCAATCGTTGGGCAATCTAAACCTTTTGTTTTTTTTAAAAATAACGAAGAAGAAATACGATTTGGATCCCCAGTTAAAATTTCACATGTTGAACCAAACATTATAACACAGGTATTGCAAGGACCAATAGCAGTAACGAACACTCCAATAAAAAAATTAGCTTGGTTTTCCGTTTATGGAGAAGTTTTCCAAATCTATAACTATGATAATTCAAACGATATAAAATTGGTCAAAGAAATTGTTATTAATTTACCAATCTTTGATGAAAGCGGTGCAATGGATATGGATACAAAGCTTGGTATTAACTCTCTATCTTCGAGTGAAAATTATATTTTTGCATTATATTCTAATAATTTTCTTAGAGATGCTTTAACTTTAAAGAAAGACATTTTTAATTCGAAAAATATTTTAGTTTATGATTGGAATGGACTACCTATAGTTTTATTAGAATTAGATAAAGAAGTTCTTGCTATAGCATATAATAAATCCGATGACACCTTATATTGTATAGGCTTAGACGATGATAAAGATTATCAAATATTTACCATAAAAGAGATAGAAAAGAAATTAAAATGAAAAAATATTTGTCTATTAGTGCAGTTGTACTTATATTTGCATTCATTGCGAATGTAAGCAATAATTTGCCAAGAAATGTTTCTCCTGATATCTTTATAGAGAACTTGGAAGCGTTAGCATCCGGAGAAAGTGGTGGTCAACCAATGGATTGTTATTCTAATATTGAAAAAGTTGATGATGGAAGACCCGTAGAAACTATAACTTATTGTTTAGATTGTCAGTCAATAAGAGGTACACATTGGTGGAATCAGAGTCGTTGTATGCGATAATAAGCTTATCCAACAAATAAATAATCACGTGGAAATACTGAATCTATTTACTTTAAGGCTATATTGATAATATGATTGAGTAGTTTACAAACCTGGATAAAAAATGAAGGGCATCAATTGCATTACACCCGATTTTTCGAAAAATATACCATCCCTGAACCTGAAGACTACGACTGGCTTATCGTGATGGGTGGCCCGATGGGTGCCAAAATCAGGCCTTCATCTTTGACCATAAAGTAGTAGGACTCCAGTTCCACCTGGAAATTACCCCCAAGGGTCTTGAACAAATGCTTGAGGGAGCTGAAGATGAACTGATTGATGCCCCGTATATTCAAAAAAAGGAGGACATCCTGAATAATTCTCATTATGCACATTCGACCAATGAAAAGATGGTAAAGATTCTGAATCGAATCGACCGGGGCTTTCGGATATCCGATCAGAGAGGCGACCAAAGTAACCCTTGATACAATCAAAGAAATTGCTCCAACCCTGAAAAATGTATCAGAAGTAAAATAGCCATTATTTGTGAATGTATTTGTTGACAAACTGTTATATTTGCAGCATGAAACAAGTTGGGCAATATATTCAATCTCTTATCATTAATGGCGGATACAGTCAATCTGAAGTTGCGAGAGAAATAGGGGTGTCCCGGCAATCGCTAAGTTATGTTATTGCCGGACGTCGTGAGCTGTCGATACCGCTGGCTTTGAAACTGGAATCGTTTTTCAATCTTCGCGAGGGAGAACTCCTGAAAAAACAGGCAGCAGACAGCATCCGCAAGTATAAGCAGAAAATTAAAAACGAATTGATTGAACGATTGTCCGCAGTCAATGCATTCTGGTCTTATGCCGATGTTTCGAAAGAAGATATTCCGGATGACGAGTTAATAGAAAAAGTATTCATTCATTTAGATTTAGCGGATATAGCCAAACTTTTCGAACTATATCAAAGGGATTATATCCGTAAGATATGGAAAGATAAAATGGTTATTCAGGGTGATTATCTTTTTGACCTGAATGTGATGATCGCCCTCTATTATTTTAATATAAAGCAGCCGGAGAAATATCTCAAACGGGTTGAACGGGAACATCTTAAAAAGCTATTGACCCATGCGTAAAGGATTGACAGACAAAATGGATGCTATCAGATGTTATTATCAGACAGATTTATGTCCGATGAAAATATGAAGCAACTTGAATCTAAATATGATGTATCGAAAGAAGTGATGCGCGAATATATCCTCCAAAAGTTGAAAAACGCCAATTTAACCTGACATATCGAAAAAAATCTATCTTGGTAATCGGTCGAGGCGTATGACTCTTGGAGCGGATGTCCGGATATCCCGGTAATTATTTTTCTATCATTCCGATATCGCGCAGCCAGGAGAGTACCCTGAACGGCCATTCGTTGACTGTATGACCCGTATTACGCAGGCCATAACCGTGTCCGCCGGAGGGGTAAATGTGCAACGCGGCCGGCACATTCGCCTCTTTTAACGCATAGTAATAAAACAGACTGCTGTTGATGTGGCTCCTATCATCCTGTGTCTGAATCAGGATGGTGGGAGGCGTCTGCTGATTAACTTTCAGCTCAGGGGCAATTGAAAAATTCTCCCCGGAGAGATAGGCCGGGTAGACCAGGATGGTGAAGTCGGGACGGAGGCTCACCTCGTCAAAGGAATCCACTTTCGGATAGGTGCGCTCACCATAGTTTGTGCTGGCCACAGCAGACAGGTGTGCTCCCGCCGAGAAACCCATTACGCCGATCTTGTTGGCGTCGATATGCCATTCATCCGCATGTCCCCGTGTATAAGCGATGGCGCGCTGCA
>LDZT01005422.1_pt1 | contig 16483 bp, 18 predicted proteins | sample 615521 | NCBI WGS metagenome assembly LDZT01 (sample SAMN03408292, study PRJNA278302) | terrestrial metagenome | isolation source: oil reservoir sample SB1 | place: USA: Alaska, North Slope, Schrader Bluff formation | collected 2011-09
GATCCTTTCAAACTGGAAGAAATTCTTAATGCTGCAGAACAAGGCTAGAAATTAGCCTTGTTCTGCATGTCTATTTTTTGGGCTGTGAATAGTAACAAACCATTGTATACCCGCCGCTGACGCTAATCGCCTGCCCCGTTATAAAACCAGCCCGATCGGAACAAAGGAAAACAACCATATTAGCAATATCCTGCGCAGTACCGAGCCTCCGCAGGGAATATGCTTTTTTGGCTTTCTCTCTGATTTCAGGAGTAAAAAGACCAGCCATTTCTTTCCATAAGCTTAATTCCCCGTAACTTCCCTCTTCAACCGGAGGCGTAGAGGCGGGGCAAACCGAATTGATATTAATTTGATAACGCCCAACCTCCCTGGCCAGAGCTTTGCCTAAAGCTATGACACCGGCTTTGCAGGCGCCGTATACAGCTTCTTTATATTCCCCCACCCTGCCGACGTCTGAAGCAAGGTTAACTATCTTTCCGGATTTTTGCTCAATCATCACGTTAAGAACAGCTCTGGAACAGTTAATCACACCCCATCCGATATTTGAGCCCCCGCCTGTCACAATAGCAACTCTGTTTTTCAAGCCTAAATCCACCTGTGTTTTTCACCCTTTCCCCTTTAATACATGAACCAGCCTCCGCTGATACAAAGGCATGAACCGGTAATGAACCCTGCTTTTTCAGAACATAAGAATAAGATGGCGTTAGCCATGTCCTGAGGAGTGCCGTCCCGGCCCAAAATTTCCTGACTTCTAATCTTTTGGAAGTATTCGGGCGGCTGTAGTTTATCCATAAAGGGATTATAAGCGAGGCCAGGCGCCACGGAATTAACATTTATATTGAATTCACCGACCTGACGGGCAATAGCCCTGGTCAAGCCCTGGATGCCAGCCTTGGCCGTAACGTAGGCCACTCCTTCTTCCTTGCCACCCAACCAGGCGAGAACAGATGACATGTTGACTATTTTTCCGGATTTCTGTTTTATCATAGTTGGAATGACTGCCCGGCAGCAATTAAATACTCCCTTTAAATTAGTGTCGATTATTAAATTCCAGCTCTCATCATCCATCTCCCATATAGGCGAAGGTTTATCAATCCCGGCATTGTTGACTAAAATATCTATCCTGCCCCACTCCTTTAAGGTTTGGTCAACCATGCCGCCAATCTGTCCAGGTTCACGGACATCGCATTGGATTCCCAATGTTTTTACTCCATACTCATCCATTATCTCATTGGCCACTTGCGCCGTCCTTTTAGCATGAACGTCGCTGACAACCACATTAGCTCCTTCTTTGGCCAGACTCCTGGCTGTAGCCTGCCCTATTCCTACTCCTGCCGCAGCTGTAACAATGGCTACTTTTCCTGAAAACTCACCCATTTATTTCTCAGCCCTCGTTTCTTATGTTAAAACGTATGAACCATCGGCTTAGCCGATGGTTCCCGTGACTTATATTCTATTTATTCTATTTTCCTTTATAAGCAGGTTTTCTTTTTTCAAGAAAGGCGTTAACGCCTTCACGCATATCTTCACTGTTCAGGATCATTGCGAAATTTGCCGCTTCAAACTGCAAGCCGGATTTTAAAACCGGATCGTAGTTGACGGAACGCATGGCTAACTTGACACCATAAGGACCGTTTTTCATTATTTTCTTGGCCATCGTAACAGCGGCATCCTTTAATTGATCCAGGGGAACAACCTTGTTTACCAAACCAATACGGTAAGCTTCATTAGCGTCGATCATTTCACCGGTAAGGATCAGTTCCATCGCCCTGCCCTTGCCGACAAGGCGAGCTAAACGCTGCGTGCCGCCGTAACCGGGCATAACGCCTAGTGTCACCTCGGGCAGACCTACCTTAGCATTTTCAGAAGCTATTCTAATCGTGCATGCCATGGCCAGTTCCAATCCACCGCCAAGGGCAAAACCGTTGACAGCGGCAATAACGGGTTTTTCCAGGCTTTCGATTTCATCCATGATACCTTGCCCGCGCTGCGAAAAGTCATAACTTACAGTTGGTTCAACATTTAAAAACTCACTGACGTCCGCTCCGGCAACAAAAGATTTCTCACCCGCGCCCGTTAAAATGATTACTTTTACAGCATCGTCTTTACCGGCCGCCGCTATCGCGTCATAAAGTTCGGAAATAACATCAAAGTTCAGGGCGTTCATGCTTTTTGGACGGTTTATGGTAATTGTTAAAATTCCTTCCGTGTTCTCAGCCAGAAGATATTTGTATTCTGCCATCTCTCACCCGGCCGTATAATTACAAACCGGGTTTTCCCCCTCTCATATATTTATATTTATTAAAATGGAAAAACTATTAAAAGCTCCTGGAGCGCCTCACCCCTTCCAAACCAACCCTTAATACATGGTTTTCTCCGTTTGCTTTTCGATCTCCTCTTAATAATAATTTTTTTTATAAAGAGCGACAATTATTTTAGTTTGATTTTTCCCGTCCTGGGAATTAATTATGATAAAATATATAAAAATCTCTTCCGGTTCTGCTGCCTTTCTAAAGGAGGTTATAATTATGTCCGGTCATTCCAAATGGTCGACTATAAAGCGGAAAAAAGCTAAAACAGACTCCCAGCGGGGCAAGCTATTTACCACAGTTGCCCGTGAAATAATTATGGCTGTACGTCAGGGCGGCGCCGATCCAAATCACAATACACGTTTAAAGGCTGCTATTCTAAAAGCAAAGGAAGCCAACATACCCAATGAAAACATTGAAAGGGCAATCATGCGGGGCTCCGGCACCTCCGGTGAAGGAGACTATGAAGAAATTGTGTATGAGGGATACGGACCCGGCGGAGCAGCAATCATGCTTAATATTGCAACGTCCAACCGGAACCGTACAGCTGGTGAAATCAGACACCTTTTCTCCAGAAGCAGCGGAAACCTTGGTGAGACGGGCTGTGTCTCCTGGATGTTTGAAAGAAAGGGTTTAATTGTAATTGAAAAAGAAGATTTTAACGACGAAGAAGCCTTGATGACAATTATCCTTGATACAGACGCCGAGGATATGAAAGAAGAAAAAGACAGCTTTATAATAACAGCTTCACCCGGTAATTTTGAAGAGGTAAAAGACACCCTCACCCGGCAGGGAATTCCACTGGTTATAGCTGAAATTACTATGATACCCTTAAATACCGTCAAACTCGGGGAAGCTGAAGCCGAACAAATGTCAGTCTTAATCAACGCACTTGAGGAGCATGACGACGTTCAGGAGATTTTTACAAATTTTGATCAGGATTAATAAATAAGGGCTCCTACAATAGTATCCAACAGCCAGATAATGGCAATAATATATAAACAATTCTTTTTAAGTAAAGTGTTTAAGTGGAGTGTTTATATGTTTAGAAAACTGTTTTTCCTGGTTCTTAGTATAGCGGGAACCCTTTTCATAGCAGTTGTTGTCTACTATAGTATGATTATTTTCCGCGAACCTGCCGCTAAACCCCTTCTTTCTTTGTTAGCTTCCGAAGGGGTGTCAAATCAAACGGCAATTCAAGACGATGATTTTATCCGTGAAGAATATGAATATCTCTGCGGAGATGTTTATATAGTATACTTTGGAAGGCCTTCCGATGATCTGGCAGGCATTACTTCTAACAGATTAAGAGATAAATACCCGGCTGAAAGCGGATGGTCAATAGAAAAAGTTGAAAAAACAGTAGTCCTGAGAAAAAAATGCAATGAGCTCTGCCCGGAACATAAAGCTTACCGGCATTTAGGAATTGCTGAAGGGCGACTTGCTGTTTATCAGGGTCCTTTAGGATGCAACAAGGAACTTTTAAAAACTGAGAATGTTACGGTTGAAAACTTACCCGCAAAATTTCAGAAAGAATTGGAACAAGCGATGGATTTTGAAAAACAGGAGACTGCCGTACAGGACCAATTAAGAAAAGAACTTGAATTCACAAGTGAATCTTCCCTCCAAGCAGGATTAGAAAACCTTGATGAAAGTCTTTCAAACTTCAGTGAACAGAGCTTATCCGGTTAGATGACCGGATATTTATCTTCCCAAGAAGGAAAAATAGCCCAGGCTGTGGAACATTAGTTAATGTATTTTAGAAAAAAGAGGCCTGGATGATTGCGTATTATCGGTATTGACCCGGGTCTGGCGCGGATGGGTTTTGGAGTAGTCCAGATGACGCCCAAACAGCTTGTACCGATTAAATATGGATGCATACAGACAGACCTAAACCTGTCTGTGTCTTCGCGTCTAAAACGGGTTTATGAGAATCTGCAGGAGATATTAGAGATTCATCAGCCCTCCCATTTTGCAATTGAAAAGTTATTTTTTAATAAGAATACAAGAACTGCTTTATCCGTAGGAGAGGCACGCGGTGTCGCTCTCTTGGCGGCGTCTGTTGCCGGTCTTTGTGTCTTTGAATATACACCGCTGCAGGTTAAGATGAGCGTAGCGGGATATGGAAAAGCAACCAAAAAGCAGGTCTGCTACATGGTTAAAGCGATTTTGCAGCTCAACACCTCTCCAAACCTCGACGATACAACCGACGCTCTGGCAGTCGCAATATGTCATGCCCAGAACACAATAAGCAAAAAACTTACCGGTATTTAATCATAAAACGAGGCTGAAAATGATTTCCTTTCTTAAAGGTATACTGGACTCTGTACAGGATGAAACAATTATCATAGATGTTAATGGAATTGGCTTTTCAGTACAGGCTGGAGCCTCCACAATCAAGCGCATGCCCCCCAACGGAGACAAGGTGAAATTATACACCTATCTTCATTCCAGGGAGGAAGGTCTGTCGTTGTATGGGTTTTACGAACAAAACGAACTTGAATTATTCCGCCTGCTTATTGGAGTTTCCGGAGTAGGACCAAAAGCAGCTACCATTTTGCTTTCATCACTGGATCCTGAGAAGCTAAAAACAGCTATAGCCCGAAGCGATGCCGGGACATTGAAACAAGCGCCCGGTATAGGCAAAAAGACAGCTGAAAGAATTATACTCGAATTGAAGGATAAAATTTTAAAAATTACGCCTGCAGAAAATACTGCCATATCTAGTTTTAGCACCGAAGAGGATGATGCCTTGGCCGCCCTGGTAGCCCTGGGATATGGTGAGGCTGAAGCACAGAAGGCGATCCGTCAGGTACTTGAAAAAGACACGGCAAATAATCTTACAGCAACCGAACTGGTGCGGACTGCTTTAAAAAAATAGGATAGATATTTCTAGAGCAGGGAGACATAAAATGTCGGACAGGATTATCTCAGCGGCATTTTCCACAGAGGATCAGGAAGAAGTAAGCCTCCGGCCGCGCAGTTTAAAAGATTTTATCGGACAGGACAGTCTAAGAGAAAGCATAGGTGTCTTTATCCAGGCAGCCAGGAATCGCCGTGAAGCTCTCGATCACGTTTTGCTTCTTGGTCCCCCGGGACTTGGTAAAACCACCCTGGCCTGGATTATCAGTAGTGAACTGGGTGTAAATTTAAAGATTACATCAGGCCCGGCAATCGAAAGACCCGGAGATCTGGCTGCAATTCTAACCAACCTTTCACCCGGTGACGTACTCTTTATCGACGAAATTCACAGGCTGAGCAGGGCTGTAGAAGAAGTATTATACCCGGCAATGGAAGATTTCGCCCTGGATATAATTATCGGTAAAGGACCGGGCGCCCGCTCCCTCCGCCTTGATTTGCCGCGTTTCACGCTTGTTGGGGCAACAACCAGGACAAGCCTTCTGACTTCCCCATTGCGCGACCGTTTTGGTGTAATCAGCCGCCTGGATTTTTATGAATTAACAGATATAAAAAAGATTGTCCTGCGATCAGCGGGCATACTAAAAATACATATAGAGGATGACGGAGCAGCCCAAATCGCCTTGAGATCAAGAGGGACACCCCGGGTAGCGAACCGTTTGTTAAAGCGGGTCCGTGATTATGCTCAGGTCAAAGCAAAAGGAGTAATTGATCAAGAAACGGCTGTTAAAGCCCTTGATTTCCTCGGTGTGGATCCACTGGGTCTTGATCCCATAGACAGAAAACTGCTGCAAATAATCGTTGAAAAATTCGGCGGAGGTCCGGTAGGTTTAGATACTATTGCAGCGGCATTGGGCGAAGAACCGGCAACCCTGGAGGAAGTATATGAGCCCTACCTGATGCAGGCAGGATTGCTTAACCGGACACCCCGCGGGAGAGTTGTCACTTCGAAAACATACATTCATCTGGGCGCAGTTCCGGAAGATAAAAATCAACGTCAGTTAAACATCTGGTAGGAGGTTTTCAACCGTGCGGTTGCTGCTTCATATATGCTGCGCTCCCTGTTCTATATTTCCGCTAAAATACCTTGCTGAAAACGGTTTTAGCGTACAAGGTTTTTTTTACAACCCGAACATTCACCCTTATCAGGAATGGCTCAGACGGAAAGAGACTTTGGAAAGCTATTCAAGAACAACCGGGACTGAAATAATTTTTGATGAAGAATATCAAATGGAAAATTTCCTAAGAGAAACAGTATACAGAGAAAATAACCGCTGCCGCTTTTGCTATTACCTTCGTTTAAAACAGAGCGCTCAAGCAGCGGTCAAGGAAGGCTTTGACGGTTTTACTACCACCCTTTTGGTAAGCCCTTTTCAGAAACACGACTTAATCAGGGAAACAGGGGAAATTATAAGCCGTGAATTAAACTGTCCATTCTACTACTTTGATTTCCGGCCCGGTTATAAAGAGGCCACTTTAATATCTAAACAATTGAAGATGTACCGCCAGCAATATTGCGGCTGCATATACAGTGAAAAAGAAAGATTTTATCCCCGAAAGACTAACAGAGACGGCGGTGAAAAATCCTGATGCAGGGCATGGGAGAACAAATCGGAAGGTTATTTCTGGCGGCCGGATTCCTGTTGATCCTGCTCGGTGGGCTGCTAACCGGGCTAAGCAAAATAGAAATTAACCTCGGCCGGCTTCCAGGGGATATTTTTATTCAGAAAGGAAATTATTCGTTTTATTTCCCCATTATAACATGCCTGTTGCTGAGCATTCTCTTGACTATTTTAGCAAACTATTTTTTTAGGAAATAAAAAAGACCTCCTATGTTTTGTCAGCAAAAACATGGTTGCCGATGCAGCCAATTACCGGAAGATTTCGTATCCACTGATCCGAGGCTATCTCAGGATTATAGAAAAACAGGGCCCCACCGGTAGGATCTTCGCCCAACACAGCCTGAATCGCTGCATTAACGGCTGTTTCGTCAGGGGTCAGGTTTATTGAGCCGTCGGCTACGGGAGTGAATTGATAAACACAATCAGCGCTCTGCATAATTACGTCTTTGATGCTTTTAGGAAAAGCAGGGTTATCGACCCGGTTCAGGATAACAGCGCCAACAGCCACCTGCCCCGTAAAACTCTCGCCGCGTGCCTCTGCGTAAATCGCTTTGGCAAGAAGCATCAGATCATCTCTAAAAACGCTTCCACGGGAAAGAAACGTTGGTGAAAAACCATTTTCCCTGCCAGGTATAATAACAATTTCACCTGGTCTGATTAAAGCACTGTGCAGTTTATTAATTTTTATTAAATCGGCAAGAGAAACGTTGAAGTCCCCGGCAATGCCTGATAAAGTGTCTCCGGTTTTTATCTTATAGCTGATTAGGTACCTGCAGTCTGTAAAATCTTTTTCCTCAGCCCAGCACTGGTAACAGGCGCAGATAGCGATAAAAACCACGAAGGATATTATCACGACCGGTTTTAACAGTCTTATTTTAGTCACCTTTTTCTCCTTTCTAAAATAGTTATTTTTATCCGAAAAATACTCTTACAATCATGTATTATATTCCTTATATTACATAATATACCTCATTGCATATATTTAATAAATTGATTAAAATAAAATGATAAAAAGGTTTTTACAATAATCTTGAATATTTTACAAAAGGGGTGTCGCATTTGCGCAAATACCTTATCTTACTTGTAATATTAAGCTTGCTATTAACTATGCCCGGAACCTTATCCGCCTTCGCCCAGCAAGAACCTGCCGCAACCGGAACAGCGCAGCCTGAAGCGGCTGGCCTTACCTTAAAACAGGCTGTAGATCTGGCCCTGATCCATAGTGAATCTGTTCAGAAAGCCGAGAAAGAAATCGATCGCACATGGGATTTGCGCGAGGAAAGCAATAAAAAAATTGATTATGTACCTGCGCAGACAGCAGGAAATCCTGAGCTCGAAATCACCTGGAGCCAGCTTCTCGCTGATGATCTTATCTGGCGCATGTCATCCAGGGAATTAACTGTTGAACAGGACAAAGTAGCTTTAGGAACCTGCCAAAAATACTGGGCAATTATTTCCGGCCTGGATAAAGTAAACGCCGCTCAGGATGCGGTTACAAAAGCACAGTGGGATCTACGCATAGGAAGGGCTACTTTTGTTGTGGGAATAATTTCACAGCCTGCCCTTTTAGCTATTCAGGCACAGGCTTCACAAGCTGATGCTTCCCTGACGGCGGCTAAAAATGAACTTGACAACGCATATATGTCTTTTGACCAACTTATCGGCGCATCCACAACGGAACGGCCGGTTTTATCCGATACCCTGAACTATGTTCCCCTTTCCGTGGACAATCTGGATAATGAGGTAGGCAGGATAGTCAGTAAGAGCCCCAGCGTCTGGCTCGCCCAGGAATCGGTCAACCTTCAGAGTTATTATAAGGATATGATTATGTACACAGGTGAATACAGGCCTTATAAGGTTAGAAAAATTGAGGTGGAGCAGGCGGAACTAGATGCCTCAAGCGCAAAGAAGATAATGAAAGAGATTACGTACTCTTTGTACTACAATGTGAAAACACTTGAAGAAACGCAAACGGCATTACAGGAAAGTATCAAGGCAGCCGAGGAAAACCTCCGTGTCAGCAAACTAAAATTTGACCTGGGCATGGTTACCAGCGCGGATGTAGCCGCTGCACAGGCAACACTGTCTGATTTAAAACAAAATAATATTCAAGCTATATCCCAGCATGCTTACCTCAAGCTTGCTTTTGAAAAACCATGGGCACATGTAAGCCTAACATCCGGTTAAATCCCATGTTGATCCAGCGCCAGCTAAAAGATGAAAAGGTCCGTATTCATTAAAACCAAGTGTAATTCAAATTATCATTGTCTATCGCTTTACCGGTTATATCAGCACCATCAAAATCGGTATCCTCAATTATGCTGTTGATTTCTGATTTTAAGGCATTTAAGAAACTCTTTACTTTTGTTTTACTGACATCCTCCAGGTTGTCATAATCATCAGCGTTACTAAAGTCCAAGGTGGCTTCATAAACCAGTTCGTCCTCGTCACCGCTGAGTCTGATGTCCACATCTATATTATCATCACCGAAATAATAATCACCCGCGTCTGCAAAATAATCGTCAAGCTCGTCTTCGATATCGCTGACACTGCTGATATCACTGTTGTCGGTATTGTGAACCTAGTTGTACGAACCGGGCTGAGTATCTTCCACAACCTTCTTCAAATGTTCATCTAATCGCTCCAGAAAGGCATCAGCCTGCTCCTCCGTAACCAATCGTGCCGGCATCTACCGCATTCTCAATAGCTGTGGTTTGCAGTTCCTCCAGTTGATCAAGAAGCTCATCCTCATCCACATCATAGTCCTCAGCAATTTCGACCAGTGTTTGGCCATCTTTTAAAGCGTCGATGATAGTTTCCTCGTCTACGTTTAAATTTCCGCTATTTGTTCAATAAGGTTGCCACCAATTTGTTCAGATATCTGTCCTCCACATTGTGGCTGACAGCCTTGCTGTTGAAAAGGTTGCTGCTGGCAGAAAGACTGTTGGCGGTTCTTAAAAAACAACGAAATGACCCATGCGCATATTACAAAACTTAATAAAAATTTTTCGCCAAAATAAAGTGATGCATGTGGTAAAAACATTTATAAACATCTGATTGCTGTTGAATTATCAAAACTCCATTCAGCTTCTAAAAAAGCTAATTTTTTATGTTCATAAACTTGTAGTACAGTGGCAATAATAAAAAAGAATTCTTCGCATTTTATTCCATTATGCTCTTAAAGCAGGGATTATTTATAAATAAAGGGAGGTTATTAGGTGACAACGCTTTTTTTGTCCTGGGCTATCGTGATTATAGCAGTTTTTTCCATTGTCTTTTTTTGGGTCAGAAAAAATCGTCTCAAGGCAGCGGGACAATCACAGGTAGAAGAAATGAACCGGTTTCTAGCTGATTTAAAGGAAGAATTCTCTTCTGAACTAACACCATCGGGTCCTCTTCCGGATTATCAGTTTCCAAAAGAGGAACTGCCGCATTCTTACGGAATCGACCGGCTGGTTCTTTTAGCCAGGGATCCATACTGGCTTTATGCATACTGGGAAGTAACGGCAACAAAAATGGCAGAGTTTTCTTCAATACATGGCGCCTGGGAAGCTTCCTGGCCGGTTCTCAGGGTATACGATGTAACAGGTATTACATTTAACGGACAAAATGCAAATCAGTATATTGATATAGGGATAAATGATCAGGCAAATAATTGGCATATCAATACAGGAGAACCTGATCGCACATTCTGCGTAGATCTGGGAAGGCAGTTTCCTGACGGCCGTTTTATAACACTTCTTCGTTCAAATATGGTAACAACTCCCCGGGCATCCCTTTCCGACCGTGAAGACGAGGAATGGATGTGGATAGAGGGAATTTACCGTTCAATCCGTCATCAATACGGTATAAGTTCGCCGCTTTTTGCTGAAGAAATAGCCGAGAGAGCCAGAATAATACCGCTTGGGGTTAGCTCACCCGGACATTGGCCAGAATATTAATAAAAAATGATTTTGGGGAGAAAAATTATAAATGGGGAAAAAAGGTTACCTAGCAATGGTTTTACATGCTCATCTGCCTTATATCCGTCATCCGGAAAATGAATTTTTTCTTGAGGAAAGATGGCTTTACGAAGCGATTACCGAAACTTATATACCCCTGATCGATATTTTCGATCGCCTCGATAGAGAAGGTGTCGATTTCGCTTTAACAATTTCTCTTTCTCCTCCGCTGGTTTCTATGTTTGCTGATTCACTGCTGCAGCAGCGCTATCTAAATCATCTAAAAAAACAAATCGAACTGGCGGATAAGGAAGTGCAGCGCACCTCATATACTCCTTTTTATGAAACAGCACTGGTCTACCAAAAAAGACTTAATCAATCGCGCCGTATATTCTTGGAATACAACTGCAACTTGGTTAATGCTTTCAAGAAATACCAGGATTCCGGAAAAATCGAGATTATTACCTGTGCGGCAACCCATGGTTATCTGCCGTTATTAATGACTGAGCCTGAAGCAGTACGTGCGCAGGTTGCCATGGCTGTCAATCTGCACAAAAAATATTTTGGAAGGGACCCTGCGGGCATTTGGCTGCCTGAATGCGCATATGCGGCAGGTCTTGATGATATATTGAAGGAATTTAACCTTCGTTTCTTTTTTCTTGACACACATGGAGTAATGTTTGCTTCCCACCGCCCCCGTTATGGTGTTTTTGCGCCAGTTTACTGCCCATCGGGAGTGGCGGCATTTGGGCGAGATCCCGAATCGTCAAAACAGGTTTGGAGCGCAAAAGAAGGCTATCCGGGAGATTATGACTACCGTGAATTTTACCGCGATATCGGTTTTGATCTCGATTATGATTATATAAAACCATATATACATCCTGACGGAATCAGAATCAATACAGGATTTAAATATTACCGGATTACAGGAAATTCTCATCACAAAGAACCCTACAATCCGGGACAAGCCCGGGAAAAAGCATCTTTACACGCAGGAAACTTTATGTTTAACAGGGAACTCCAGATCAACCACCTGAATTCCCTCATGGACAGGCTGCCTATTATTGTCACGCCTTACGACGCTGAATTGTTCGGGCATTGGTGGTTTGAAGGTCCCCAGTGGCTTGAATACTTGATTCGCAAGATTTGTTATGATCAGGATACCATTGAGTTAACCACACCCAGCAAATATCTTGATCAATATCCCTGCAATCAGGTTGTCATTCCGTGCGCGTCAAGCTGGGGCAACAAAGGATATTATGAAGTCTGGCTCTGCAGGGCAAATGATTGGATTTACCGGCACCTTCATCTCGCCGCGGCAAGGATGGTTGATTTAGCCAAATCTTATCCTGAAGCAAGCGGGCTGCGCCACCGGGCACTAAATCAGTCTGCAAGGGAATTGATGCTGGCTCAAAGCAGCGATTGGGCTTTCATTATGTCCACGGGAACGATGGTGGATTACGCTGTTAAACGTACCAAAACACATCTTATAAATTTTTTAAGGCTTTATGATGAAATTAAGAATAATCATATAAGTGAAGATTGGTTAAAAACATTGGAAGACAAAAATAATCTCTTTTCAGATATTGATTACAGCTTATACCAACGGAATGCCTAGCTTTGCTGTAACAGATAAGTAAGACCCAGCTCTTTTCTAGAAACTGGGTCTTTTTAGTTTTTCTAGCTTTTATCTATTATTTCACTAATCTTTTTAATATACAGGTCTGCTAAAGACTCTGCAATTTCCATAGATGCTCCTTCGCTGAAAACTCTGCAAACCGGCTCTTCCGGATCAGGAAGCACTAAAGCCCATCCGTCATTGTGAAATACTTTTACACCGTCCAAAAGCTGCATCTCTTGTTCTGTTTCAGTCAGAACCCGTATTACACGCCCTTTTGCTTCCCAGGGCACAGATATTTCCTTCTTACTCACAAAAAATGAGGGTATTTCATCAATAAGTTCACCAAGGGAAAAACCTTGCTGAACAGCAAAACCAAGGATTCCAAGAAGAGCGCCTAAAGCATCAAAATTTAATAAGAACTGTGATAAACCGCTGTATTCAATACAGCCCTGATCCTGGCCGAGGACTTTCTCGATCAAATCCTGAACGGCAGTCTTGGTTCTGATAACCCTGCCGTTATACTGCATGGCCAGGTTTTCAACAACCTGCGGCGCAGTAACAGGTACGAATACAGGCCCTCTTTGCGATTTTAGAATGATCAATGCCGTCAGTACAACAAGCATATTATCCTGAATTAACCTACCGCGTTCATCAACCAGGACAAGATGATCGGCGTCCGGATCAATCAATACACCCGCCCATGCCCTTTCATTACAAACCATGCTTGAAACAGCGGGCAGCTTTTCAATACATTTTTCCCAACTCAACATTGCGCCGTCAGTACCGGAAAGGTTTAAATTTTTAAAGGTTAGATTTAAGGATTTACCCAGTGCAGTAATATATTTTTGCAGATTGTTCTGATCACAGGCCAAAATTAAAGTTAGACCTGACTTCCGGATTAACTCAACGTCCACTCCTTTGAGTAATTCCTGCAGATATAGATCTGTTATTTTCCGAACATATCTTCTTAACCGGACGTGAGCCATATCCACTCTGGGAAAGTCATCACGGAAAAGTATATTTTCTATTTTTCTTTCTATGCCCCGTGAAATATTTCCGCCTTTTGCGTTAAAAAAGAGAATTGATACATGTTCTGGATTTCTCTGGGATATCTTGATATGAACACCCCCGGCAAGACCGAGATTTGAAACTGCAAACCGGTGTAAAGGAGTAATTACAGTCCCCAGATCGTAAACTACCGCGCCTGTTGATTGCATTCCGCTGGCCAGAGCTTCTTTTAACATCTGTGCCGGAGGATAATTGTCAGCGCTTACTGCAACCCGTGATTCCGCCCCAAGTACTGTACAAAATGCCGCGCCCAGACGGCAGGCCAGTTCTGCGGTAACTTCAATGTTGAACATCCCTGTGACTCCCTCTAAGCCAAATAGCTTTCTTGACCAACAGGCGCCCCAAATAAGGCTGTTATTTACAATACTGCCAGCTTCTGTCTGTTTATTAGGCCAGATTTTTACTTCGGGTCTTACTATACTGCGTTCCTGAAGAACCGAATCGCTGCCTACGACAGCCCCTTCATACACTTCCGAGTTTGATCTCACTTGCACCCTGCTGCATAAAACTGCGCCCCTTAAAGCTGTTCCCGGGCCCAGGTATACATTATTCCACAGAACACTTTGTTTAAGTGAAGCATTTTCCTGAATAAGACACCCGTCACCAATTGTCGTGTAAGGTGAAATCTTAACTCCGGCTCCGATACAGCAGCCATTTCCTATCAGAATCGGACCTTCAAGATGGCATTCCGCATGAAGGTCGACACCCTCCCCTATCCAGATTCCAGGTTTAACCTGTCTGGCTGAAATGCCTGTATTCACTTTTCCGGCTAAAACATCATAATGCGCTTGTATATATTGCTGAATATTACCTATATCACACCAGTATCCAGGCGACACAACTCCAAAAAGGGGTTTTTTGTCCCGAAGAAGAGCGGGGAAGAGATCCTGGCTAAAGTCAAACGATCGATTATCCGGTATGTAGTCCAGTACTTCCGGCTCCAATATATAAATCCCGGTATTTACCGTATCACTGAACACTTCTCCCCAGGCAGGCTTTTCTAAAAAACGGGTTATCGTCCCATCCTGTTTTGTGATTACAACCCCGTACTCCAAAGGACATCCCACACGTGTGAGGACCAGCGTTGCAATTGCTCCACGCTTGCGGTGAAAGTCCACAGCCGCTGATAAATCCAGGTCGGTAAGCGCATCGCCGCTGATGACAAGAAAAGTCTCGTCAAGGAAGGTCTGGGCGTTTTTCACACTTCCCGCCGTACCCAGCGGAACCTCTTCTATAAAATACTGCATAGAAACACCCTGTTCTGAACCGTTTCCAAAAAAACTGCGGATAAATTCAGGCTTATACTGGAGTGTAACACCGATATTGTAAAACCCGTGTTTCTTAAGAAGTTCCACTATATGAAACATTACCGGCCTGTTGACTACAGGCGCCATCGGCTTTGGCCGTCCACAGGTTATGGGACGCAGACGTGAACCTTCGCCACCCGCCATTATAATAGTCTTCATTTAAGCACCTCTCTCCTGAAAATCATGCCCGTACCAAGAGCCTGCTCACACGGCCAAGAAAATGTCTTGGCTGTCCTGTTGCTTCATGCCAGGTTGTATTTCTGTACTCGTTAAAGACCTCCCGATATACCTGACGTGTTTGTAAAGCTATCTGCTGCCAGTTGAACTCTTTTTGTACCTTTCTGAAGGCGTTAAATCGCAGTTCGTCCCTTAACCGGGTATCCTGCAACAGACGCACAACTGCTTCAGCCAGAGAACCCTTATCACCCGGGTTGGCCAGAAGACCATCAAAACCATCTTCAATAATTTCTGACAAACCGCCAGTATTTGAAACAACCACCGGCGTTTTTGCAGCCATTCCTTCCAGGGCGACTATACCGAACGGTTCATACAAACTCGGAAATACCGCCACGTCTGCCCAGTTATAAAGGCAATTGCGCACTTCATCATTAACATAGCCGGTAAAATAGATCCTGTGGGAAATCCCCAAAAAGTTAGCTTGACTGCGCAGTTCCACTTCATAAGGACCCTTGCCGGCAATAACAAATTTTGTTTTTGGACATTGCTCAATAATTCGCGGTATCGCGTCCAGTAATACCTGCACTCCTTTTTCGCGCACCAGACGTCCAACATAAAAAACTATCTGTTCATCTGGAGCCGCGTACATATTACGTTCCGCCCTTGTTTTCTTCACATTAAATCTCTCCGGCACAACACCGTTTACAATTACTCTTAACTTGTCTTCCGGTGCCTGGAAGACAAAGCGGACTTCATTCTTCATAAATCTGCTGCAGCAAATCACACGCCAGGCTTCGTAGGCCTGCCACCATTCGACACTGCTGATATATCGCTGGATATTATTGTGCAGACCATGGTTACGCCCGTATTCGGTTGCGTGGATTGTTGTTACCAGAGGCAGATGATAAGCGTGTTTTAACACTCTTGCTGCATATGCAACCAGCCAGTCGTGAGCGTGAATTATATTTACCCATTCCAGTTCATTCAACAAAGGAACAGCTTCCTCCAACATAGCCATATTTAACTGCATAACCCAGGTAACAAAATCATTTGAAGGCAGATGATAAGGAAATATGCGATGCACATTGACACCGTTTACATTTTCAAATTCCTTCATCCCCTGGTCCCCGCAGGTAACCAAATGAACTTCCTCTCCAAGGGAAACTAAAGAGGCGGTTAAATCATAAACATGAGGCGCTATTCCTCCTACTACTTTTGGAGGGAATTCCCAGGAAAGCATAATAATTTTCATAGTATAAAATCCTCCGGTAACTTTATCTTTAATTTACTTTTTAAGTATTTAAGTTTTGGTAGTTATTATTTTTGATTTCTGGATTTTTTATACAAAAAAAGAACTGCCCAAAACTTTTTGGACAGTTCCCTAAACTGGCTACTGACTGTCTTTTATTAATCAGCCAATACAAGGGGACGGTTCTTAAAGGGTTCAATTGGAAGTTTTGCGAAGAAAAAGGGCTCAAATATCAGGCAACTCCTGGTTTTGAGCCTTAATCATCAATAA
>LDZT01010724.1_pt1 | contig 16462 bp, 17 predicted proteins | sample 615521 | NCBI WGS metagenome assembly LDZT01 (sample SAMN03408292, study PRJNA278302) | terrestrial metagenome | isolation source: oil reservoir sample SB1 | place: USA: Alaska, North Slope, Schrader Bluff formation | collected 2011-09
TGCAACCTTCCTTAACTCTTTCCTGATAATATAGTCTCTATCTTCAGTTAACATTTTATGGATTACTTTAATCATTTGCCGGGCCAGGCAGCGAAGGGCATGATTATGGCTTTTCCCTTCCTCCCGTTTTTTAGATAGTAAGCCCTGCATTGAAAACTAAGACGGATACTACCTCCGGCCATAGTAATTAAAGTTTGTTTACATATTTTATTGGCCTTATACACCGCTTTGGCTTTAGTTACCTTGCCTGAATTATTATCTAGGCAGGCTATTCCACAGTAGATAGCTAACTGTTTTTCAGAAGGGAAGCGATTAATATCTCCGATCTCTCCGATTAACCTGCTGGCCAGCTTGGTAGCAACTCCGGGAATAGTCTTTAAATGGTTAACCTCTTTACTCTTTTCTCCTGTCCCATCTAATTTTTTATCTATATCCTTAATCTCTTTTTGTAGTTCCAAGATACGTTTAGCATAAGACAAGATGATCGTTTTGTATATATCGGTTAGACCAGGCATATACTCTATATTATTTAACCTTTTAAGTAGAAAAGGAGCTCCTATTTTTCCTATTCCCTTTATCTTTAATAAAGATTTAAGGGTAATCCTTTTGTATTTAGAAAAATCAGGATATTTGACTAAAATAGCTATGATCTTTTTATTCTTTACTTTACCCAATTCTAATATTTGGGGACATACTTCCAGTAATTTCTTTCTTAATCTATTAGTAAGCCTTACCTTCTCATTAATCAGAGTCTGCTGGTGGCGGGAGAGGAGTTTGAGGCTTTCGGTTACAAGAGAAGGTTTTTCTATCTTAACAAACACCTTTTCCTTTTCACTATTTATGTAGTCTTTTAATTTCAACATCTTGGAGAGCATCAGAGAATCTCTTTCGTCATCTCTCCATTCACCGGCAAAGGCCTCTCTAAATCTTTTTAATTTTAAATTATCTACATTGTAGAGGGTGAATCCTTGGTCAAGCAGTATCTTATCAAGTGGGTTACTATAGCCGTTCTTCCCCTCCAAGGCGAAGGATATCTTTCCTCCTTCTTTTTTCTCTATCTTTCTAAATAGTTTTATGTTTTCGGTAAATTCATTAAGTTTATGAGTTACCTTCTGGTTGTAAAGAAAATTATCTTCCTCATCTAAGATTATTATGTGGTGAGATTCACTTCCTACATCGATTCCTCCGGATAGTCTTTTCATCTTTCTTCCCTCCTTATGGGTTTATGACCTTGCCCCTATCCGATATCCGGTCTATAATAGCCACTTTTTATAGGCATCTTCTGAATTAGACTAAGGAAAGAGGCAGAGGAACATCCGGCAGTTCAGGTCGAGTCACAAAGACATTGTCTTTTGACAGCCCCTTTAAGCCACATTAGAAAATGTTTTTTTAATTATAGACCCCTTAAGAGTATTTATGATACGAAATGTAAACTCTATAAAAAGATAAGAAAATCAATGAAAAATGAAGGTAAGTATATAGAAGGGGATTATGTTGTTTCACTAAAGAAAGAACAACAATTTTTATTAGAATATAACCATAAAATAAAAAATATAAAGGCATCTGAAAGAAATATTTTTCATCTAAATATTCCTTTCTCAATTAAAACACAAAGTTAGTTATTGTTAGAGGGAGGTTTTTCAAAAGTAGAAGTTATTTTCCATCAGAACGAGGCTGCAATATTTATTGCAAGAGTTTGTAATTTCGGGTGAGAATAATTAATAAAAGTAAGTGATATAGGAAGAAATGCCATTATCATAGGACAACTGACCCTGTCATATATTGGAACAATGGATTGGGTTAGGATTTGGAGTAGCAATTATCTTTTTAGCTGCCTGGCGTGAAGCAATTATGATTATGGCGTCGTAATGAGCAAGTAGTGAGGATCAATTCTACATATTTGACAAAAAATAAATCCTAAAATTTGGAAAAGGAATTATTAATTTTAAAAAATAGAACCGTACAATTTTTGATTTTTAAAGGGAGGCAAAGATTAATGACAAGAAGAAATGAATGGGAGAAGTTCTTTGATGGCCATGCTCCTATATATATGGAAAACTGCTTTACAAAAAATACTGTGAAAGAAGTTAATTTTATTCTTGATGAACTAAACCTTCCACCAGGTTGCAGTATCTTAGATATGGGCTGCGGGACTGGACGTCATGCTGTTGAATTGGCCAGACGTGGGTATCAAGTTACAGGTGTAGATATATCTTCGGGAATGCTGGCTGAAGCAAAGAAGACAGCCCAAGAAGCAAAGGTTAAGATAGACTGGATACATTCTGATGCAACCCAATTTATTTCAGATAAATTGTTTGATGCGACCCTCTGTCTATGTGAAGGTGCATTCAGTTTATTGTGTAAGGATGATGACGCTATTGAGCACGACCTGAACATTCTTCGAAATGTCCATGCTGCTCTTAAGCTTGGTGCTTACTTTATTTTAACTGCACTCAATGGATTTGCCAAGATTAGACAGTTCACTCAAAAGGATGTGGAAAAAGATATTTTTGACCCGCTTACAATGACTGAAACTTGTCTGATGGACTGGGATACCCCTGAAGGTAAAAAAAGTGTTCGGACAAAAGAGCGTGGATATGTGCCAACAGAACTGGTTATGCTTTTTCGCCAGGCAGGGTTCGAAGTAGTAAATATTTGGGGAGGAACTGCAGGTAGTTGGAATCGACAAAAAATTAATCTTGATGAGATAGAAATAATGATTGTTGCTAAAAAGTCTACCAACATATCTTTGTAGGTGTAGGTATAAGCTTAAAAAGGTGGGTTAAGAAATAGGCGAATCGTTAAGATAGCTACTTAGGTAAAAAATATGATAAACTAATGGGAAAAGAAAAAAAAGAAGGAGACTGCCAAACGTTATGGAATATATTTTAATTCTATTAGGTGTAATCTGTACTATTATAGGGGTAATTGGTTGTATTTTTCCCGCAATTCCCGGGCCTCCTCTTAGTTATGCTGCCCTTATATTGCTTCAATTTGCTAAAGAGGAACCTGTTTTTAGCAAAAGTTTTTTAGTCAGGTTTGCTGTCTTTACCATTATAGTCTCCCTGATAGATTATTTTCTCCCTCTACTGGGAGCAAAATTATACGGCACTACTAAATACGGAATCTGGGGAGCAATAATAGGGATGATAGCCGGCATCATCTTCTTCCCTCCTTTCGGAATGATTTTAGGTATATTTATTGGTGCAATTGTAGGAGAGCTTATTGCCGGCAAAGAAAATTCAATGGCCCTGAAAGCTGGCATTGTCACTTTTATCGGAAGCATTACAGCAGTCTTTATCAAACTATCTTTGTCTGTAGTAATGGCTTTCTATTTTTTTATCTACCTCTTTAAAGTCTAAAAATTATTTGAATCCTCCCATACAAAATATTAGCTATAAGGGCATCTTAAAGACCAGCAAAGAAATAATAAAATGGTTTAAGCGAAGTAAAGATGTTGAAGGTGATTTTAAAACAACTGCAATGTTAATGGAAAAAGCCGGTACAGGTGGTGCACTGTTTAGAAATCTTTATAGAGATTTCTTAAAAGAAAGTTATCAGATATTAAAAGTAAAAGAGATAAAGGGATCCTATGAGATGTTCGTCGATATTGCCCGGCTGTGGAGAGCAGTTTCAAAATTGTTTATAAAAGCAGGGGACGAGAAAGACATTCAATATATCAATAGGGCTTCTGAAATATTAGTAGAAATAGCGGATAAAGAGAAAAGAGCAATGAGTATTTTGTTAAATACTTGTCAAGTAAAAGCTTTTTAATAAAGCTACTATCTTTTAGGAAACAGTAGCACATCCTGAATTTTTAGGCTTTCATGATAAAAGTAATTAGAGAAATTATTATGTTTTAATAAATACCCACGGGCTTGCCCATGTGTATCTGCTTATTTGTAAAACTGCACTCTATATTTAGGATATATTATATATACCGAATTATTCATCAAATTAACTATTCAGCATATATAATATATCAAAATCCAAAAAAATTCAAAAAAGTCTTGACAAAATAAGCTTTATGGTATATTGTATATGTTGTATTGTAAATAAGGTTTATAATAAAGCATGTAGGATATACTAATGGAAAAGAAATTGGGTATTAATGAAAAAAACCGAAGATTATTAGATTTACTTAATCGCTTCGGGAAGAATCTATTTTCGATTAAAGATGCCTCAAAGATTATGGGATTATCCGTTAAGGATACACGTTTATATTTGGGATACTTTGCCCGTCGAGGATGGCTTGCCAGAGTAAAGCGGGGGTTGTATATTTCAGTACCGCTGGGGACAGTAAGTCCTCAGAAATATAGGGAGAATCCTTGGATTGTAGCCAATAGAATCTTTGCTCCTTGTTATGTTGGTGGTTGGAGCGCAGCTGAACATTGGGAATTTACAGATCAGATTTTTAATAGCATATTTGTTTTTACAGCTCGCATGTTCAGAAAAAAGAATATAACTATTCAGGGGACAGAATTCATTTTAAAATTAGTTCGCACAAAGAAAATTGATCATACCAAAAGTATATGGATTGAAAATGTAAAAGTGCAGGTTTCTGATCCTTCTAAGACGATAGTTGATGTTTTGAACGATCCTGCTGTTGGTGGTGGCATTCGTCATGTATCTGATATTGTGAGGAATTATTTTGGTTCTGAATATCGTAACGATATAGAGTTGTTAAACTATATAAAAGAAAATAAGAACCGCACAGTATATAAACGTCTCGGTTATATTCTTGAAATTTCAAACATTGAAGCGCCAGAAATTATAAAAGAATGCCATAAAAATATTAGCTCCGGCTATTCAGTTCTTGACCCAGCAATAAAGACCAAAGGTTCTTTTAACCGAAGATGGAATTTACGAGTAAACGCTAAGGTGGAAAAATGATTATACACCAAGAAATAAAAAATCTTGTTACGGATTGGGGCTTACGGGAAGACATAATTGAAAAAGATTACGTTATTGGCTGGGTCTTGTGGGGTATTGGATCAGACCCCGAATTGAGTGCTCACTGGGCTTTTAAAGGCGGTACCTCATTAAAAAAATGCTACATTGAAACATGGCGTTTTTCAGAGGATTTAGATTTTACAGTTATGCCAGGTGGACTCTATAAGCCCGAAGATATAGAACCTCTTATCAAGCATGTTCTTGAGCGCGTTTACGATGAGTCTGGTATTGATTTTTCTATTAAACCTCCTATATTTAAACATGCAGATAAATATCTTTACACCGAAGGAAGTATTTATTATCGAGGTCCTCGTAATGCTAGAACTCCGGCTAGAATTAAGTTAGATATTAGTGGTGCGGAGAAAATGGCCCGTCCAACGATAATACGAGATATATCCCATCCATATAGCGATTCTTTGCCTACCCCGGCTCAGGCAAGATGTTATGCTTTTGAAGAGATTTTTGCCGAAAAATTACGCGCTATGGGAGAACGTGGTCGTCCTCGCGATTTATATGATATCGTACTTCTGTTTAGGCATCGAGATATTCAAGACGAACCAAAATTAATAAAATCCGTACTGGAAAAGAAATGTGAACTTAAAGGAGTTTCTATGCCGACATTAGAGTCTATTCGTAATGCGTCAACAAAAGGCGAACTTATAAGTGAATGGGAAAACATGCTCGGCTATCAACTGCAAGCATTGCCACCCTTTGAGCAATTTTGGGACGAGCTTCCGAATATTTTTAATTGGTTAGAAGGAAAATATATATTCAAACACAATTAATCTAATTTATATGATTTTTTGATAAGAAATTTCATGTCTTTCAGAAAATAGGAATATATCCTTGAAATTTTTATACTTTCATGATGGAAAACAATTTGAAGATTATTATTTTTTAATAAATTACTATTATAAGTTAATTTTTAATATTAGATTAATTAAATAGATTAAACGATTTTATATTATTTCCTAATTTTTAGGAGAAATACCATGCCAGATAAACTCTCCGCAAATATGCTATATAATTATGTCAAATGTCCTCACCGTTTAACCCTGGATCTTTTTGGAGATTATTCCAAACGGGATCCCATCAGCGTATTTGTAAAATTATTATGGGAAAAAGGTACTGATTTTGAAAAACAAGTAATAGAAAACCTACAGATACCATTCTTAGATTTACACTCCTACTCAAAAATTGAAAAAGAAAAACGAACCAAAGAAGCTATCTATAATGGCGTAGAATTAATATATAGTGGTCGGATAGGTGCAGGAAACCTAATAGGCGAACCCGATCTTTTAAGAAGAGATGGTAATGGATACATCAGCGGTGATATAAAAAGCGGATCTGGTTTAGAGGGAGAAAGTGATTTATCCGAAGGTAAGCCAAAACCCCACTATGCAGTCCAGCTTGCTCTCTATACCGACATCCTGGAAAGGCTCGATGTATCGGCAGGTAGAAACCCCTTTATTTGGGATATTCATGGACGGGAAATTGAGTATGATTTAAATTCACCCCAAAACACACGAAAACCAGAATCTTGGTGGACTAAATATACAAACTGCCTGGAAGCAGTTAGTAAAATAGCCAATCATGATCTAAAAACATTGCCTGCTTATTCAGGGAACTGCAAATTATGCCACTGGAGAACCTATTGTCTCAAATGTTTAAGAAAAGCTAATGATTTAACCTTGATACCGGAATTGGGGAGGAGAACAAGAGATGTTATGAGTAGCTATTTAGGTTCAGTTGCTGAATTAGCTCAAGCTAATCTGAACCAATTTCAAAAAGGGAAAAGGACTATTTTCCCAAGAGTGGGTAGAGATACCCTGCAAAAATTTCAAGAAAGAGCAATACTTTTATCAAAAAGAGGTTCTAAACCCTATTTGAAAGATCAAATCACTTTGCCAGAAGCCCCCACTGAATTATTTTTCGATATTGAAACAGACCCGATGAGAGATATCTGTTATCTGCATGGATTCTTAGAACGCCGCAATCGAGACACTAACACCGAGCGATATGTTGCTTTCTTCTCCGACCAACCAAATGAGCAGGAAGAAAAACTTGCCTTTCGCCAAGCTTGGGAATTTATTCAAAAATCAATGCCCTGTGTAATTTACTATTATTCGTCTTATGAAAAAACACAATGGAAAAAATTACAAGGAAAATATCCGGATGTAATGTCCGAAGACGATATAGTAAAAATGTTTAATCCCGAGTATGCAGTAGATCTCTACCATGATGTAGTTAAGAAAAAGACAGAATGGCCGACCAATGATTACTCAATAAAAACCTTAGCTTCCTATCTGGGATTTCGCTGGCGTGATGAAAGTCCGTCTGGCGCTGAATCTATTGAATGGTATCATCGATGGGTAGAAACCGGTGATGTAAACATAAAAACAAGGATTCTCAAGTACAATGAAGATGACTGTATCGCCACACGTGTCTTATTGGATGGCATTTGTTGTTAGTGTAAACTTTAGTGGGGTAGTTAGAGGAAGATTAGAGAAAAAAAGAATAGTCATAATAGTAACTTTCTTTCTTGATGAATACTATGAGCAATAGAGGAAAGATTGCCAAAGAGAAATAAAAAGGTGTAGACTATATAATCAATTTTTTGACAATTTGCCTTAATTATGGTATTTTGAAAAAAATAAATATTGAACTCTTATCAAGAGTTGGTGGAGGGACGGACCCTGTGAAGCCCGGCAACCTGTAATGTCATAACCAAAGACATTACGTTGGTGCCAATTTCCGCGGAATGAGAATTCATTTCCGAGAGATAAGATATGAAAATTACCTCTTCGGTTTTGAAGAGGTTTTTTTATTTTTGGATTAAAAAACAAAAAAATAAAGGAGGAATTTAATATGAATAACAAATACTTATTCACTTCAGAATCAGTTACCGAGGGACATCCGGATAAGATTGCCGATCAGATAACCGACGCAATTTTAGATTCAGTTTTAGAGAAAGACCCAAGCGGAAGAGTAGGAATAGAAGCCCTGGTGAGTGCTGAAAATATCACTGTTGCCGGGCAGATAAAATCATCCTATTATCCCGATATCCCCAAAATAGTGCGCCAGACCATTAAAGATATAGGATATACCGAAAGCTGTTACGGCCTTAATCCCAACTGCACAATTTCGGTCTTTATTAACGGACAGGCCAAAGACATATCAATGGGAGTGGATAAATCTTTAGAGGCGAGAGCAGGAGAAGAAGATGTTTCTCTTACCGGGGCAGGCGACCAGGGGATGATGTTCGGCTATGCTTGCAATGAGACACCAGAGCTGATGCCCCTCCCGATAATGCTGGCTCATAAATTAGCTTATCGGCTGACCCGGTTAAGAAAGAAAAGATACTTCCCTACCTTCGGCCTGATGGAAAATCTCAGGTTACAGTTGAATACGAAAACGGAATTCCTAAAAAAGTTACTGCAGTAATAATCGCCGCCCAGCACAGCCCGGATGTTCTTAATAATACTTTACAAAAAGATATCAGAGAGAAAGTAATTAACTATGTGATACCTGATAAATATCTTGATGATGATACCAAATATTTTATCAATACCACCGGAAGGTTTGTGGAAGGCGGCCCCCAGGCAGATGCAGGGCTTAATGGAAGAAAATAGACAATTTCAGAACTTAAAGGTGTGAAAAAATCAGTTCAAAAGGGCAATTTTTGAGAGATAAAGTATAGCTCAATTAAAAATTTGCTCATATAAGCGTTATTTCGTAATCTGTCTTCCTCAAAATCACTGCATTATTAGGATTTCTTAATTAAAATTATATTTTCTATTTTACTTATCTATTTTAATTTTTTTCATTTCTATTAAAAAAAATAATAATTAGATTGTTTTATGTTAAAAAGAAAATTTTTAAAATATTTTTCAAAAAAGCTTGATTTTTTAAAAAATATATTATATTATTATACAAAAATATTAATAATTACTAAAATATTTTAATAAAATAATTAAAAGAGGTTTATAATGGACTCATCAAGTAAGAAAATCCACCCTGATTTGAAAAAATTTATTCCGGTTGCAAAAACTATAGCTCAAATGTTTGGTAAAAATTGTGAAGTAGTATTACATGATTTTAACAGGCCTCAACATTCTATCGTAGATATACAAAATGGACATGTTACGGGAAGAAAAATTGGCGATCCCATTACTGATTTTGCTTTATCAGTTTGGCGCAAAGGTGGTTATGGAAAAAGAAAGGAAGACAAAATAGTAAATTATAAAACTAAAACCAAGGATGGAAAAATATTAAGGTCTTCCAGTGTCTTTATTAGAGATGATCAAAAAAAGATTATTGGTTGTTTGTGTATTAATTATGATCTTACTGAGCATTTAATGTTTAATAAAATTGTGGAAGAACTTTGTACTACTATTGATTTAGATAAGGGAAAATCAAAAGAAGAAACAGAAACTTTTACTGGTGATGTAGATGAAGTTCTGGAAAATATTATTGAAGAAGCTATTGAAAAAGTAGGTAAGCCAGTATCTATGATGCAAAAAGGCGATAAATTAATGGTAGCAAAGATAGTTGATGAGAAGGGAGGTTTTTTAATTAAAGGAGCAATTAATCAACTTGCTGCTGAAATTAATGTCTCCCGTTATACTATCTATAATTATATGGAGGAATTAAAATCTAAAAAGAAGAGAGAAAAAATTTAAGCAGTATTTGTATTTTTGTATTTATTCAGATCTTTAGATTAAGGAATCTATTGGTATAAAAAGAAAGGAAGGAAAGACTTATGGAAAAGAAAATTATTATTAATAGTAAAAAAATTCCCCCTGCAATCGGCCCTTATTCTCCAGCAGTAAAAGTAGGGAAAATGCTGTTTATATCTGGGCAACTTCCTATAGATCCCGAAAAAGGGGACATAGTAAGGGGAGGTATACAAGAACAAACTAAACAAGTATTAGAAAATTTAATTGCACTTTTAGATATGTACTCCGTTACTTTAAAAAATATAGTAAAAACAACGGTATTTTTAAAAGACATGAATGATTTTTCTAAGTTTAATCAGATTTATGCGGAATATTTTAAGGAAGAATTTCCGGCAAGAAGTTGTATAGAAGTAGCTTGTCTACCAAAGGATGCAGCTGTGGAGATTGAAGCAATAGCATATTTCCCTGACTAAAATAAAAAAGAGAAATAGAAAATAAACTTTAATATAGTGGAACTCCCCGGCTGTAAGGGTGGGGATGAAAGCAATTTTCCGGCAAGCCGGGACACACGATAGTCTGTATAGATACGCACCACGTCTGTAAGGGCTGGGTTTTGATAAAATAGAATTGAATAAAAAGTAGGAGGTTAAAAAATGATAGAAAAAGAAAGGGTTTTGGCAGAACCCTTTAGAATTAAAGTTATTGAACCTATTAAATTAATTAGCCGGGAGGAGAGAGAAAAAAAGATTAAAGAGGCTTATTATAATGTTTTCAATCTTAGAGCAGAAAATATCTATATTGATCTTTTAACCGATAGTGGAACTTCAGCAATGAGTAATAAACAGTGGAGTGTAATGATGATGGGAGATGAATCATATGCTGGCGCTAGAAGTTTCTTTCGCTTTAAAGAAGCTGTTCAGAAAATCCTAGGCTTTAAGTATGTTATCCCTACTCATCAGGGAAGACCAGCAGAGAGTTTTCTTTTTAAAGTTCTAATCAAGAAAGGGGATATTGTACCATTTAACATGCCTTTTGATTCCACCGGTGCTCAGGTAAAAGATAAAGGGGGAACTGCAATCGAATGTGTGGCTGATATTGCTTATGATTCAAAAGCGGTTGTACCCTTTAAAGGTAATATTGACTTGAATAAATTAAAATCTGTAATAGATAAAGAAGGACGGGAAAAAATACCTTTTATTATGATAACTATTACCAATAATACTGGTGGAGGACAGCCAGTTTCTATGGCTAATTTAAAGGCAGTAAAAAAATTAGCTGATAAAAATCATATCCCTGTTTTTATTGATGCGGCGCGTTGCGCTGAGAATGCATACTTTATTCAACAACACGAAGAAGGTTATCAAAATAAGACTATTGCTGAGATTGTAAAAGAGCAATTTACTTATGCTGATGGTTGTACAATGAGCGCTAAAAAAGATCCCCTTGTGAATATAGGTGGATTTATTGGCTTGAATGATGAAGAGCTATATAGAAAAATATTACCACATATAGTCTTAAATGAGGGATTTGTTACTTATGGTGGTCTAGCTGGTAGAGATTTAGAAGCTTTAGCACAAGGTTTATATGAAATGGTTGATGATGATTATATGGCTTACCGAGTAAGACAAGTGCAATACTTAGGAAAACAATTAGATGATATAGGGGTAGATGTTGTAAAACCTGTAGGAGGTAGTGGAGTTTATGTGGATGCTCACGCATTTTTACCTCATTTACCTTTAAGTCAATTTCCAGCAGATGCTTTAGGAGTTGCTATTTATGTAGAAGCAGGAGTTAGAGGGATAGGTTTGGGCACACTTGCCTTTGCCAAGGCAGGCAAAAAACCAGGAGAGGTTATTTACCCTAAAATGGAGTTATTCCGTTTAGCAGTTCCCAGAAGGGTCTATACGGATCGTCACATGGATGTAGTAGCAGAGGGATTTAGACAACTTACTAAAAAGCGAGATAAAATAAAAGGCCTTAAACTTACTTATGAACCACCTGTTTTAAGGCATTTTCTTTCTCGTTTCAAACTTATATAAATATAAATGAAAACAATTGTAATTTAAGAGTTTTGTCATTTGAAGGTCGTAAGTATCATTTTTGATACTTACTTGATAAATTTAATAAACATATTATTTTTTGAGAGGAGTATGAAATGAGAAGAATAATGACACCTTATAGAATCAAAGTTGTTGAGCCGATAAAATGGAATACTAAAGAAGAAAGAGAAAGGATTATCAAAGAAGCAGATTATTGTACTGGATTTTTAAAAGCTGAAGATATTCCTATTAATTTTGAAACAGATAGTGGAACCTCGGCTATGAGTCAGGATCAATGGGCCGGAATGATGAAAGGAGATGAATCGTATTTTTGTTGTAAGAATTGGTATCACCTAGAAGAAGCAGTTAAAAAATTTACAGGTTTTAAATATGTATTAGCAACTCATCAGGGGAGAGCTGCCGAAAATATCATTTGTACTTGTCTTTTCGAAAAGCCTGGAGGAATTGTCCCTGCAAATGCTCATTATGGTACTACTGAAGTACATACAAGACGCTTAGGATTAAATCCCATTAATCTATATCCTGAGGAAGCATTGGATACTCAAGCCCTCGGGGATTTTAAAGGAAATATAGATCTGAATAAATTTGAAGACCTTATTAAAAAGAAGGGGGCTAAAAATATACCATTTCTCAACATCGTGCTTACTAACAACTTTACTGCTGGGCAACCAGTCTCTATGGCTAACGTTAAAGAGGCTAGCAAAATTGCTCATAAAAATGGGATAAAGGTGATAATTGATTCTGCTCGTATTGCGGAAAATGCCTTTTTTATTAAAGAAAGAGAGCCTGGTTATAAGAATAAATCGATACGAGAAATATGTCGTGAGATATACTCATATGCTGATATTATGCATATGAGTTCAAAGAAAGGTGCTTTGGTTAATATGGGTGGTCTTATTGCCACTAACGATAAAGACTTTTATGAAAAGATGTCTGCTATGTTGATTCAATTTGAAGGGTATATAACATATGGAGGTCTTTCAGGTAGAGATTTGGAAGCTTTAGCTATAGGGTTAAATGAAGGTTTGGAATATGATTATTTAGCATCAAGAATAGGACAAGTAAAGCTTTTAGGTGACCTATTGCGTAAAAAAGGAGTTCCAATTTATGAACCATCAGGAGGACATGCAATATATGTAGATGCCAGAAAAACTTATCCTCATATACCAAAAGAAGAATTTGTTGCGCAAGTTTTAGCAGTGCAAACCTATATTGAATCTGGTGTTATGGGCATTGAAAGTCCGTCAAGTTTAGGATGGAGTAGAACAGATCCTGAAACTGGAAAACTTATGTCTCCTCCTTTTGAGTTAGTACGATATGCGATTCCTCGTAGGGTCTATACTGATAGTCAAATTGAATATGCTGCTGAGGGGATTAAAACTGCAATGGATTTAGGAAAAAAATTGAAAGGTTTTAGAATTAAATGGGTTCCTAAGAATGAATTCCTAAGAATTTTTCAATATCGTTTAGAGAAACTTAGCTAATAATTACGGTTAAATATTATAAACAATATTACTACAGAAATTGCGGAGAAAGTAAAAATATTTTTGATGTGAGGTGAGTTAGTTGATGAATATTTAAAAATAAGTATTAGTAATTAAAAATAAAAACTACGTTTATTAAAAGGAGGTAATTGTAAAATGAAAAGGATAAGGGTTAAAAGTTTAAGTTATATTATATTATTGATAATTGTAATCGTATTTGCTTTAACTTTGCAAGGCAATGCAGCAAACAAGACTTACCAGTGGAGGATTGGTACTTTGGTACCAAAAATTGTACCTCTTGGTGCAGGAATGTATGAATTTGCTCAATTAGTAGAAGAAAGAACTAATGGACAAATTAAAATGGATTGTTTTCCTGTCCAACAATTAGGCAACTGGATGGATGAGTTTGACAATATAAGTAGAGGTTCTCAAGAAATGGGTTTTCTCCCACCTAGTCCTCGTTACTCTCAACTCTCAGGAATTTACCTGGATTTTATTGTTACTGATTGGGATCATTTTTATAAATTCTTTGGTAAGGATGGTTTTTTATACAAGTATATAGAAAAAGGCTGCGATCAACTAGGAGTTAAGCTTTTAAGTTTTATGAATATTGGCTTTGAGGGTTATTCAGGTACGAAAGGTCCAGTCGTTTACCCAGAAGATATAACAAAATTAAAGATAAAAACCAGGGTTGGTTATCCTACTAGTAAAATTTATTACGAAGAATTAGGCCCTGTAGTTTCTATAGATATGAATGAAGTATTTACTGCTCTTCAACTCGGTACTGTCGATTGCCAGGCTAACCAATCAGTAGAAACAGTGTATACTCAGTTTCGGGATGTAACCAAATATTTTACTGATATAAATTCGATGCCCGCTTTTTGTTGTATCTTTATTAATAAAAAATTATTTGATAGCCTTCCCTCTGAATTTCAGAAAATTATTCAAGAAACTGCTGATGAGGTAGCTATGAAAGTAAATAATAGATCTCAGGCAAATGAAGAAGAATATTATAAAAAATTTGAAGAAGAAGGAGTTGTGGTAACCAGGCTTACACCTGGACAGAGAGAAGCCTGGATAAATTTGGCAAAAAAACCTGGAGGCTTATGGGATAGTTCAAGAGAATCATTTGGTACTGAGTTTATAGATTTTTTATTAGAAAATTTATAGACCAATGAATAAATTAAAATCCATCAGGGGAAAGATACATGAAAAAAAATAATACTTTTTCTAGTCTATATAGAATATTCTGGAAGTTGATAGATGTTATTGAAGATTGGGGATCAATTATTTCGTTTATTATTATGATTGGATTAGTAAATTTGGCAATATTATTACGAATAACTATAAATTTTGAGAGTTCTTCATGGGAAGAAATAGCTAGATTCAGTTCTATTTGGCTGTATATGCTGGCTATAGCAATAGCTGCGAAAGAAGATTCCCATCTTCGTGCTGGCTTCATAGACAATTTAATAAAATCATCTAAAATAAAAATAATCTTAGAAATATTGTTTAAGTTAATCGGTTTAATTTGTATTGCAATATTTGCCTATTGGTCGATTATTCAATTTAGATGGGTTATCAGCACCAAACAAATTTCATTAGTTTCAAGGATAGATATGTGGACAGTATATCTTTCTTTTGTGTTGGGTAGTATTTTAGCGGCAATCCACAATTTAACTCATTTAATAAATACTATAAATAAATTTAAGAATCTAAAGGGGGTTAATGTAAATGAGTAGTTTACTAATAATTTTTCTTTTTATTATTTTGCTTATCATTTTAATCGTAAGTGGGTTGCCGCTTTTTGCTTGTTTTGCTATTGTATGTCTTGGAATGATGAAGGTATTTAAACTTGGCACTAATTTTGCGATTCCAGCTGTTTTTACAAATTTAAATTCATTTACTTTAATGGCAATACCGTTTTTTGTCTTTTCAGGTGGTTTAATGGCAAAAAGTAAAATGTCAAGTAAAATTGTAGATTTTATGAATAGTATTGTAGGGCAAATTAAGGGTGGTTTAGGTTTTGTGGTAATTGTTTCTTGCGGATTTTATGGGGCAATTACTGGTTCATCTGGAGCAGCTATAACTGCTATTGGAGCAGCTATATTACCTGAATTGGATAGATATGGATATGATAGAAAATATTCTACTGCTCTACTTGCTTGTTCCGGATTACTTGGACAATTAATACCTCCTAGTATACCTCTAATTCTTTTTGGAATGATAACTGGTACCTCAGTAGCTGCATGTTGGTTAAGCACGGTTATTCCCGGATTGCTACTTATAATTATTTATGGGATTATTAATTATTTCTTTTGCAGGGAAAATACTAATATAAAAGAAATTAGAAAAATATCTTTTAATAATATTATAGATTCTGCACGTAGTGGATTTTTTTCACTTTTGATGCCAGTGATAGTTTTAGGAGGTATTTATGGTGGATTATTTACTCCTACTGAGGGAGCTGCTGTAGGGATAATTTATGCTTTATTGGTCGGTTTTATTATCTATAGAAATTTATCTATAAAGGATTTTTTATCAGTTACCAAAGAAAGTGTCAGCATGCTGGGTTCTATATATTTTATTATAATGTTTATTCTTATATTAAGTAGAATTTTTACTTTAGAGCAATTGCCAATGATTTTAGCAGATAGTATGATGAAAGTATCTTCTAATCGAATAGTTATTTTATTGCTAATAAATACAATGTTGCTTATTATTGGAATGCTTATGGACGATATTAGTTCTATGCTAATTTGTGCTCCGTTACTTTATCCTCTTTTTATTAAATTGGGAGTAAGTCCTCTTCAAATGGCTGCCATTTTAGCAGTAAATCAAGGTACAGGAATGTTAACTCCACCGGTAGCGACTAATTTGTTTATAGCTTCTAGAGTAGGTAAGATACCGGTTCCGGAATTTTTAAGATATACTATACCCTATTTAATATTTGGAAATATTCCAGTACTTCTTATGGTTACTTTTATTCCTCAATTATCAGTATGGCTACCTCAATTAATTTTTGGGAAATAATAAAGATAAAATTATTTCTAAGATGTGCTAATTTTTAGTATTATTTACATTTGGCTTAAAATAAAATTAGTCATGCATATCATCTTTCCTATAAAATATTATAAATTTTAAGAGAAGGAGGTAAAATCTGTGGTAGAAAAAGGTACCTATAAGCTAAAAAAAGGTTTAGCTGAAATGTTAAAAGGTGGAGTAATAATGGATGTGGTGAGTGCAGAACAGGCGAAAATTGCCGAAGAAGCTGGCGCAGTGGCAG
>LDZT01011524.1_pt1 | contig 16433 bp, 12 predicted proteins | sample 615521 | NCBI WGS metagenome assembly LDZT01 (sample SAMN03408292, study PRJNA278302) | terrestrial metagenome | isolation source: oil reservoir sample SB1 | place: USA: Alaska, North Slope, Schrader Bluff formation | collected 2011-09
TATTGCCATGGAAAAGGGAGTACGTTTTGCTATTCGTGAAGGCGGAAGAACTATTGCAGCTGGAGTAGTTACAGAAATAATTGAGTAGATGTGGAATAACTGATTAAATTGAAATAATTAAAAAAATAATTAAGACTGGGCTTTTGTCCAGTCTTAATTATTGAAAAAGTAAAAGATAAGAGAGATTTAATTTTTATCTATATTATATGTTTTTAAAGAAATGTCAATGATATCTTGACAGTTATGATAAAATATGTTAGATTTAATTTCGTTAATTTCTTCATTATAATAAGGAGAAAAGCATGAGACAAAGAATTGTGTTAGCATGTTCAGAATGCGATAATCGTAATTATAATAGTTATAAAAATAAAAAAAATACTTCGGGAAGAATTTCTTTGAAGAAGTATTGTAAGTTTTGTAAAAAACATACTGTACACAAAGAAACTAAATAATTTTTAAGTAAAAATATTAGGTCCGTAGCTCTAACGGGAGAGCACCGGACTCCAAATCCGGGGGTTGCAGGTTCAAATCCTGCCGGGCCTGCCATATTTTAAAATATATTTAAGAGTGAGTGAATATTGCAGAAGAAAAGGTGAATTAATGAAACAGAATAACTTATTTCAAAAAGCAATAAATTTTATCAAAGAAGCAAGAGCCGAGTTAAGAAAAGTTACCTGGCCTAATAGAAAACAATTAATCAGTAGTACTATAGTTGTTATAATTACCGTTGCTTTGGTTGCAGTTTTTCTGGGTATAGTCGATCTTGTCTTTTCTCGCTTAGTTACTATTATTTTACAATAAAGAGTTCTAAATCATTAATAATTAATAATAAAAATAAAGTTGATTAAAAATTAACTTTATTTGGAGAGTGATGACCTATAATTAAGACTATTGAGGAAAAAAAATGGTATGTGGTTCATACATATTCTGGTTATGAAAATAAGGTAAAGGCAAATCTTGAGCAACGCGTGAAATCAATGGGAATGGAAGATCAAATTTATCAGGTATTGATTCCCACTGAAAGAGTATTAGAAACAAAATCCGGGAAGAAAAGATATGTACAAAAAAAAGTTTTTCCTGGATATGTTGTTGTAGAAATGAAAATGAATAATGAATCATGGTATGCAGTAAGGAACACTCCTGGAGTTACAAGATTTGTTGGATCAGGTGGCATACCAGTTGCTTTAAGAGAAAATGAGATTAAAAATATATTAAAACAGATGGGTAAAGGTGAAAAGAAGCCAAAGATAGATCTAAGTGTCGGAACAAGTGTAAATATAATTACTGGTCCTTTCACTGGTTATACCGGGAAAATAAGCGAAATTGATAATCAAAAAGGAAAATTAAAAGTACTTTTAACCATTTTTGGTAGAGAGACTTCAGTTGAGTTAGAATTTACAGATGTAGAAAAATATTAAAAAAATAAAAAATGATATTTTAAAATAATTTACCCTCATTGGTGATTTTTTGAAATAACAAAAATATGAGGTAAAAAGAGGTAAGATTTTATGGCAAAAAAAGTTATTACAAATATAAAGTTACAAATTCCTGCAGGTGCCGCAAATCCTGCACCACCGGTAGGGCCAGCGCTAGGGCAACATGGATTAAATATAATGGAATTTTGTAAGGCATTTAATGAAAAAACAAAACAGGATATTGGTACTGTGATTCCGGTTATTATAACGGTTTATCAGGACCGTTCTTTTGAGTTTATTTGTAAAAAACCACCCGTATCTTTTTTGTTAAAGGAAGCGGCAAAAATTGAAAAAGGTTCTTCTGAGCCAAACAAGTCAAAAGTAGCAAAAATTAATCGCGACCAGGTAAAGCAGATAGCAGAAACTAAAATGCCTGACTTAAATGCAAATGATATTGAAGGTGCCATGAAAATTGTTGAAGGCACTGCTAGAAGCATGGGAATTGAAGTCGGATAATAGATAATAAAAGTAGATATTTTAAATATGTTGTTTAATAAATAATATATACTTAACTATATAGTTAACAAGTTATTATTCAAAAGTGGGAGGATATAATATCCAATAAACCACAGGAGGGAAAAAATGTCGAAAAGACGTGGAAAAAATTTTAAACAAAGTTTAGAAAAGTACGATAAGAGTAATTTATATACTATAGAAGAAGCAATAAAGTTAGTAAAAGAATTAAGCTGGGTTAATTTTAACGAATCTGTTGATGTTGCTATAAAATTGGGAATTAATACTAGGCATTCTGAAGAACAAGTTAGAGGAGCAATAAACTTACCCAATGGTACTGGTAAAGAAATAAAAGTAGTTGTCTTTGCTCAAGCTGAAAAAGCCAAGGAAGCAGAAGAGGCAGGAGCAGATTTTGTTGGGGGAGAAGATTTAGGGGAAAAAATACAAAACGGTTGGACTGATTTCGATGCAACAATTGCGACTCCTGATATGATGAAAGTTGTTGGAAAATTGGGAAGAGTATTAGGACCTAGAGGTTTAATGCCAAACCCAAAGGTTGGAACTGTAACATTTGATGTAAAAGAAGCAGTTAACTCAGTTAAAAAGGGTAAAGTGGAATATCGGGCAGACCGCTTTGGAATAGTACATACTATGATAGGTAAGATAAATTTTGATGATAATAAATTAATTGAAAACTTTAGAACGTTGATTGATGCTATCATTAAAGCAAAACCAGCCTCCGCTAAGGGTAAGTATATAATAAGTATTTCAATATCATCTACAATGGGGCCAGGTATTAAAGTGGATCCAATAAAAATATCAACAGGAGTTTAAAAAGGTTAAAAAATAAATAGAAGACAGAGATAACTGAATCCTTAGACTACAGGTATCAAGGTGTAAAATGATTTAATTGGTCTATCCAGCCTGTTTAGGAAAGAGTAGCTTTAACAAAAGCCTTCCTTTTTATTGTCTAAGGAAGGCTTTAATATTTATTATAGAGAGGAGGAACTTAATTGCCACTAAAAAAAGAGGAAAAAGTATTAGTTGTACAAGAATTATGTAAAGAACTTGAAAAGTCTTCCGGCATTGTTTTAACAGATTACCAGGGTCTGGATGTGCAAAGCATAAATCAAGTAAGAAGCACACTTCGAGAGAAGGATATAAAGTATAAAGTTTATAAAAATACCTTAATAAAAAGAGCAGCTGAAGAGGTTGGGTTAGAAGAATTAAGTGAAAACTTGACAGGTTGTACTGCTATAGCCTTTTCTAAGGATGAACCAATTTTAGTGGTAAAATTATTAAACCAATTTTACCAGCAAAACAAAAATACTTTTAAGCTGAAAAAAGCCTTAGTTGAAGGGAAAATATTTCTTGAAGATCAATTGGACAGAGTTGCTAACTTACCTACAAAAGAAGTGTTATTGGCCAATATGTTGGGAAATATGAAATCTCCCATTACGTCATTTGTGTTTGTATTAAAAGCGCCATTATTTGGATTAGTAAATGTATTAGATCAAATAAGAAAACAAAAAGAATCTGATAGTGTCCAGTAAAAAGGAATTATAAAAGTTTTTTTTAGATGAAAGGAGGTGAAAGAATTGCCAGAAAAAAAAGAAGAAGTCAAAACTGAATTAAAGGAAAACAAAGAAAAGGATGAAGCTGCTAAGAAAGAAGAAAAAAAATCATCTAAAACTAAAGCTATAGAAAATAAATCAATTAACGAAATAATGGAAAAAGTAGAAAGCTTAACAGTTGTAGAATTAGCAGATTTAGTAAAGGCTTTAGAAGATAAATTTGGTGTAAGTGCATCAGCTCCGGTAGCAGCTCAAACTGCTGCAGCACCTGCTCAGGGTGGCAGCGAAGCACAAGCTGAAGAAAAAACCGAATTTGATGTTGTTTTAAAAGATATAGGTGCTAATAAAATAAAAGTAATAAAAGAAGTTAGAGCAGCAACCGGTTTAGGATTAAAAGAATCCAAGGAGCTAGTTGAAGGGGCACCAAAGCCAGTAAAAGAAAAGATTGAAAAGAAAGACGCAGATGCCCTGAAAGAAAAGCTAGAAGCAGTTGGCGCAACTGTAGAAATAAAATAGATAATTAATATTTATGCAATAAATCTATCTGCCATTACCAAGATATGTTAGATAGTTATCATTTTGGTAAATAAACAAAAGAGAAGATATCGATAAACTTTTATCGGTATCTTCTTGACTTTTTGTATTGAAAGTGTTATTGTAATAATTTGCATATATATAAAAAAGGTTGGTGCTAAAAGTGCAGAATAGAAATATAAAATTATTAGATTATTCAAAAATAAAAAGTTTCATTGACCCACCCAACTTTCTTGACATTCAAAAAAATTCTTACCAGAAGTTTTTGCAGGTTGATATTCCTGCCGAAAAACGTAAAAATGTAGGTTTGCATAAAGTTTTTAAAGATGTTTTTCCAATTCAAGATTTCACCGGTAATCTTATTCTTGATTATGTTGATTATTCTATAAAAGAGAGTAAATATACACCCCTGGAATGCTGGGAACGAGGTAGCACTTTTTCTGCACCGTTAGAAGTAAGAATTAGTCTTGTTAATAAGAAGACCGGAGAAATAAAAGAACAAGATGTTTTTATGGGAGAAATCCCATTAATGACTGATAGCGGTAGCTTTATAATTAATGGAGCTGAAAGAGTTATTGTCAATCAACTCATTAGGTCTCCTGGTATATATTTTGGGAGTGAAGAGTACAGTGGAAACAAAACTCTTTATAATTATCGAATTATACCAAATAGAGGTTCATGGTTGGAATTTGGTTTTGATAACAATGACATGATTTATGTTCGAATTGATAAGAAAAGAAAAATAGCTGCTACAGCTCTTTTAAGGGCACTGGGGTATGAACATAATGAAGAGATTTTAGAGTTATTTGATAATTGTGAAGTTATTCAGGAAACCTTATTAAAGGACAATACTCATAATAAAAGAGAAGCTCTAATTGAAATTTTTAGGAAATTAAGACCAAGCGAACCACCCACTGATAGAAATACAAGACAGTTATTAGACAGGCTACTTTTTGATTACAAGAGGTATGATTTGGCTGATGTTGGGCGATATAAGGTCAATCAGAAATTGCATATTCAGAACAGGATATTGGATAAAACATTGGCTAAAACAATTGTAGATCCAGAAACTGGGAAGACTATAGCCAAAAAAAGTACCTATATAAATCAAAAAATTGCTGAGATTATTAGTAAATCAAATATTGAGAAAGTTTATGTTTTTAATGATAATGATGAGGAAATAGTAGTTTTTAATGAAAAAGATGATACAACTGTAAATTTATTTGACCAGGAAGAGGGCGCAGTTGATGAAAAGAATATAGGTTTACAATTAGTTGAAGATATTATCAACAAACAATCAGGAGAAATCATTGCACAAAATGGACAGCTGCTTGACACAGAATTATTATATAAAATTGGTGAGACCCATTCCAAAGTAAAAGTTAAAAAAGGAAATGCCTTAACAAGAGATGATATCATTGCCTCTTTGAGGTATTTGGTTAATCTTTATTATGGTATTGGATATACTGATGATATTGACCATTTAGGAAATCGTAGGGTAAAAACAGTTGGAGATTTGCTGCTTGATCAATTTTACATTGGATTGGTCAGAATGGAGAGAGTTATAAAAGAAAGAATGACAATTCAACCTGATCTTTCGGCTGTCACACCCCAAGCTTTAATCAATATCAGACCTTTAGTTGCAGCTATAAAACAATTTTTCGGAAGTAGCCAACTTTCACAATTTATGGATCAAACTAATCCACTCTCAGAGATAACCCACAAAAGAAGATTATCTGCTCTTGGTCCGGGAGGATTAACAAGAGAAAGAGCAGGGTTTGAAGTCAGAGATGTCCACTATAGCCATTATGGGAGGATTTGTCCTATAGAGACTCCAGAAGGTCCTAATATTGGCTTAATTGGGTCATTAAGTATTTTTGGAAGAATAAATGATTTTGGTTTTATAGAAACACCTTATCGAAAAGTTGAAAATGGAAAATTAACTGACGATATTATATACCTAACTGCAGATGAAGAAGATCAGTACAAAATTGCTCAGATAAATGTCAAAATTGACAAAAATAATAAAATAATACAAGAAGAAGTTCCTTGCCGATATCGTGATGACTATTTGACTGTATCCCCGAAAGAGGTTGATTTTATTGATGTTGCTCCAAATCAAATGGCCAGTATTTCAGCGAGTTTAATACCCTTTTTAGAACATGATGATGCAAATAGAGCTTTGATGGGTACCAATATGCAAAGACAATCTGTTCCTGTTATTAAAACAGAGATGCCTTTAGTAATGACGGGAATGGAAAATCGAGTAGCAGGTGATTCTGGTACTATTGTTCTTGCTGAGGATGATGGTATCGTAGAAAAAGTAACAGGAGACAAGGTTGTAATAAAAGAGAATAATGGAAACAAAAGAGAATACTTTTTAAAAAAATTCCATAGATCTAATCAAGGAACTTGTATCAACCAGATTGCTCTTGTAGATGAAGGTCAAAAAGTTAGTAAAAATACTCCAATTGCAGATGGCCCAAATACCAATCAAGGAGCTCTTTCTTTGGGTAGAAATGTATTAGTTGCATATATGGCATGGGAAGGATATAATTTTGAAGATGCCATAATTATTAGTGAGAAGTTAGTTCAAGAGGACACTTTTACTTCAATACATATAAGTGAACATGAATGTGATGCAAGGGATACAAAATTAGGTCCAGAAGAAATAACCTCAGATATTCCTAATATTGGAGAAAGTAATTTAGCAAATCTGGATGAGGATGGTGTTATTAGAATAGGAACTGAAGTGGAACCTGGAGATATTTTAGTTGGTAAAGTAACTCCAAAAGGTGAAACTGAACTAGGTCCTGAAGAAAGATTGCTTAGGGCAATATTTGGAGAAAAGGCAAGGGAGGTGAGAGATACATCTCTGCGCGTTCCCCATGGAGATAAAGGAAAAGTAATTGATGTAAAGGTTTTCTCCCGAGAAAACGGTGATGATATATCTCCTGGTGTAAATAAAATGGTTAGAGTCTTTATTGCCCAAAAACGCAAAATATCTGAAGGAGACAAAATCTCAGGCAGACATGGAAATAAAGGAGTTATTGCAAAAATATTACCTGTTAATGATATGCCCTTTTTACCAGATGGTAAACCAATTGATGTTATCCTTAATCCCCTTGGTGTGCCTTCTAGAATGAATGTTGGACAAATATTAGAAGTACATCTTGGTTGGGTTGCTAAAGTACTTGGTCTGAACATGGTTACTCCTGTATTTAACGGAGCAACAGAAAATGATATAGAAAAGGCACTTGTTGATGCTGGTCTTCCAAAAGATGGTAAGAGTACTTTATATGATGGAAGAACAGGGTTACCCTTTGACCAAAAAGTAACAATTGGTTACAGTTATATTCTAAAGCTTATACATTTAGCTGATGATAAAATTCATGCCAGATCAACAGGCCCTTATTCATTAGTGACTCAACAGCCCTTAGGAGGTAAAGCTCAATTTGGTGGACAGAGATTTGGAGAAATGGAAGTTTGGGCCCTGGAAGGATACGGAGCAGCTTATAATTTACAGGAAATGCTAACTGTTAAATCAGATGATGTTTCAGGCAGAATAAAGACCTATGAATCTATTGTAAAAGGCGAAAATATTCCGGTTCCCGGTATTCCAGAATCATTTAAAGTTTTAATCAGAGAACTCAGGAGTCTTTGTTTGAATATAAAAGTACTAGATAGGGATGGCAAAGAAATTGAAATCAAAGAAGACTTAGATGTAAAAGATAGAATTGATCAAGACTTTATCAATCATCTGACCTAAAAATCATAATATTTAATACATTTGAGAGAATAAAAATATCAAGATTGTTTTCACCGCACATAATCTTTAACTTACATACAACTTAAATTACGAGGAGGTAATGTGGTTGGATATTCCAGAAAGAATTAATGCGATTGCCATAGGACTGGCTTCTAGTGAAGAAATTAAAAAATGGTCATATGGTGAAGTTAAAAAACCAGAAACTATCAATTATAGAACCCTAAAACCTGAGAAAGATGGCTTATTTTGTGAAAGAATATTTGGGCCAGTAAAGGACTGGGAATGTAGTTGCGGAAAATATAAGAGAATAAGGTATAAAGGAGTAATTTGTGATCGTTGTGGAGTCGAAGTCACAAAAGCTGTTACTCGAAGAGAAAGAATGGGTCATATTGAACTAGCATGTCCAGTTTCCCATGTATGGTATTTTAAAGGCATTCCAAGCCCATTAGCCTTATTACTAAACATTTCTCCCCGTAATCTTGAAAAAGTATTATATTTTGCTCCTGATAGAAGAAGAGAGCAAATGTATGGGGTAAAGAAAGACGAAGAGGATATTAATTATTTCGTAAGTGATATAATTCTTGAGACAGAATACAAAATACATCAATTATATCAGCCTGATTTTACAGCAGAACCAGTATATCGAATTAATCAAATTAGAAAATTTCCACAGAAAGTCGGAGATATTATTGATGAAGAAAGGTTAAAAGAACTCCAAGAAATATATGGGAAATTATTTTTTACAGCAGAAAGAGTTATAAAAGATGATTTAGAAATTTCTGAAGATGCAATTGATGAAAATGATGCAGACCCGGAAAGTAATAAAAATCATGCTGATGAGACGATAATTGAAGATAAAAATAAACAAGAAGAAATATTAGAAACAGAGAATAAGAGAATTAAAGATGAAGAAGAACCAATTAGTTACAAAATTATTGAAATAGAGGGTTTGATAACTGAAAGTAAATTAAAAATATTACTAGAGAAAGATGAAGGAATATCAAAAAGAACTACAATGGCAAAACAGACCATGGAAGAATCTTGCTATGTAGTTATCAATCCTGGTAAAACAAGTTTAAAAACAGGCGATATTATTTTAGAAACTGAATGGAGATTATATTCCCACTACGATCCAGAATTTAAAGCTGGTATTGGAGCAGAGGCTATTAAAGATTTATTAAAAGAAATTAATTTGGACTCACTTAATTTAGAAATAAGGGAAGAATTGAAGCATTCAACAGGGCAAAAGGCAAAAAAAATGATTAAAAGATTGCAAATCATTGAGGCATTCAGGAAAAGCAATTGCAAGCCTGAATGGATGATTCTGGATGTCTTGCCGGTTATCCCGCCTGACTTAAGGCCAATGGTGCAATTAGAAGGAGGCAGATTTGCTACTTCTGACCTTAATGATTTGTATCGAAGGGTAATAAATCGTAATAACAGATTAAAAAGATTATTAGAACTGGGTGCCCCTGATATTATTATTAAAAATGAAAAAAGAATGCTGCAAGAAGCAGTTGATGCGCTTATTGATAACGGACGAAGAGGACATGCTGTATTAGGTGCCGGTAATCGTCCACTAAAATCATTGAGTGATTTATTAGAAGGCAAAAAAGGAAGATTTAGACAAAATTTATTAGGAAAAAGAGTTGATTATTCGGGTAGATCAGTTATTGTAGCTGGTCCAAAATTAAAACTGCACCAATGTGGATTACCCAAAAAAATGGCCTTAGAACTCTTTAAACCATTTGTTATGCATCATTTAGTTAAAAGAGAATTTGCTCATAATATAAAGACTGCCAAGAAATTGGTGGAACAAGAATCACCAGAAGTTTGGAATATTCTAGAAGAAATTATTGAAGACCATCCTGTATTATTAAACAGGGCTCCTACTCTTCATAGATTGGGTATACAAGTTTTTAAACCTGTATTAGTAGAGGGGAATGCTATACAACTGCATCCATTATCTTGCCCTGCATTTAATGCAGACTTTGATGGTGACCAAATGGCAGTCCATGTTCCATTATCGACCGAAGCACAGACAGAAGCTGAAATATTGATGCTTTCTTCGCACAATATATTATCACCTGCAAATGGAAGTCCTATTGCTTTACCTGCCCAGGACATAGTTTTGGGTTGCTATTACCTGACAATGAAAGAAAGAGCCCAGAAAGGAGAAGGAAAAATCTTTTCCTCCACCGAAGAAGCAATGCGGGCACAAGAAGAAGGACATGTTGACATTCATGCAAAGGTCAAAATTAGGATAAAGGGGCAAATTGAAGATACAACTATTGGAAGGGCTATATTTAATCAGGTATTACCTGAAGAAATGAAGTTCGTTGATTTGACTATTACCAAAAAGTCCTTGGCTAAAATTATTTCTTATATATATCGTCATTTTGGACAGGATATAGCCGTAGATTGTCTTGATGAGGTTAAACAACTAGGTTTTCATTATGCTACTACTTCGGGAATTTCAATCGGTGTTGTTGATCTAGAAATACCTTCTGAAAAGGATAAAATAATCGACGATACTGAAAAAACTGTTTCTAAGATTGAAGAACAGTTTAATTATGGTTTGATAATGAAAGAGGAAAGAGAAGAAAAAATAATTACTACGTGGACAGATGCAGCAAATAATGTTGTAAGTGCTATTTTAAGTAACCTTAGTAGTTTTAATCCTCTATATATGATGGCTGAATCCGGAGCACGTGGAAGTAGTAGACAAATAGGACAGTTAGCTGGAATGAGGGGGTTGATGGCTGATCCATCTGGGAAAATTATTGACTTTCCCATAAAGTCTAATTTTAGAGAAGGCCTCTCTTGCTTAGAATATTTTATTTCTACCCATGGAGCTAGAAAGGGACTGGCAGATACAGCTTTAAGAACCTCAAAATCTGGTTATCTAACAAGAAGACTTGTAGATGTAGCTCAAGATGTTATTATTACCGAGGATGACTGTGGGACTACGGATGGAGTAGTTGTTTCTGATATACAGGAAGATGGTAATATTATTGAAAGACTTGAAGAGAGAATTGTAGGAAGGACAGCACAGGAAGATATCATTAGTTCTGAAAGTGATGAGATTATTATACAACGAGGAGAGACTATTGATGAAAAAATTGCTAAAAAAATAGTTGATGCTGGAATCAAAGAAGTAAAGATACGTTCGCCCTTAACATGTTCAGCTAAACAAGGTATTTGTGCTAAATGTTACGGTAAGGATGTTGCAACTGGTAAAAAGGTTACAATTGGAGAAGCAGTTGGTACAATTGCAGCACAGTCTATCGGTGAACCTGGTACACAGCTGACCCTAAGAACTTTTCATACTGGAGGTATTAAGATAACCGGGGAAGATATTACTCTTGGTTTACCCAGAATTGAACAATTATTTGAAGTAAGAAAACCAAAGAAACAAGCCATAATAAGTGAAATTAATGGTTTTATTGATCAGGTCAAAGATGAGCAACAAGACAGTAAAAAGGAAGTAGTGGTAAGACCTGAAATTGATGAGAAGGTTGGGAAAAATAAAGATAATAAGAAAAAAGCATATTTTATTCCCAATGATCTTAGAATAATAGTTGAAGAAGGGCAAAAGGTAACTGCTGGACAAAAATTAACTACCGGATTTGTGGATCCTAATGATATTCTTAAAATACAGGGGATAAAAGCAGTTCAAAAATATTTACTAGAACAAGTTCAGGAAGTTTATCGTTCACAAGGAGTTACGATTAATGATAAACATATTGAAGTTATTGTTAGACAAATTGCACGACTGAACAAAATTTATGTCAGGTCTTCAAGAGACTCAGATTTGCTCTCAGGTGAACTAGTTTATGTTTCTGATTTTGAAAAGGCTAATAAACAGGTATTAAAAGAAAACGAAGAAATACGAAATAATAATAGAGAGCTTTTGTTAGGCAAACATTTAGCTTCTTCTTTAAATGGAAGCAAAGGAGAAGTTGCTTTAGAAAAAGATTCCATCATTGACGAGAACATAATCAAAAAGATTGAGGGCACTGATTATCAAGGGTTTGATATCATTGATGAAAATGACAAAATAAATCATGTTATGCAAGGAGAAATGAATTTTATAGATAGAATAAAAGACCATATATTTATTGCTGCAATTTCCCAGAGTGAAAAACAGGCAGAAGAAAATGGGATACTTGGAGATAATATATCATTAGATACTGAAGAATTAATAGGGAAAAAGATAACTAAAGATATTGCAATTAAAATAGTTAATTCAGGTATAAATAGAATACGTATAGGAAAACCTGAAGAAGTGCAAAAATTGAAAGGTAATATGCTAGCTGAAGATATCAAAGAAGAGAATAGTAACAATATGATAGTACATGCAAACAAGATATTAGAAGAGGACGATATCCAGAAGATAATTGAGTATAAATGTGAAAAAATAAGGATATGGAATGATATAAAAGAGATTAATATAAAAGAGAATTTACTAAGTTATATTAAGGAAGATGTGATTGGGAAAATACTGGGTGAAGAGGTAAGAGACCCAGAATCAGATAATATAATCGCAGATAAATCTCAGCCAGTTAGTAAGAATATTATTAGAAAAGCCTATTCGGCTGGGATTAGTGATATTCCATTAGAGGATGGACGATTTTTTTCTTTAGAGGGGAGAGCTCTAGAGCATATTTATAATAATCTGGTTGGGAAAATTATTGCTCAGGATATTGTTGACAAGAAAACCGGAAAAATTATAATACCTGCAGGAGATAAGATAACCAAAAAGAATGCAAATGCTATTTATCAACAAAATATAGAAAATATAAAGTATAGAAGTGATAATAGCAAAGAAGAAATGGTATCTTTGATAGAAGATGTTGGATATATGAAGAAAATAAAACTACCGGCAGTAGGAAGGCCAATTATCCAGGGTATAACTCAAGCTTCCCTGTCTACGGAAAGCTTTTTGTCTGCTGCCTCTTTCCAGAGAACAACTCATGTCCTGACTAATGCCTCAATCAAAGGTAAAGTTGATCAGCTTTATGGACTAAAAGAAAATGTTATTATTGGAAATATCATACCGTCCGGAACTGGTTTGCCACAGTATAGAGATGTAGATATTACATCTCAGTATGAAGAAGAGCTGGAAAGAGAAAATAGAATGCACGAAGAAGAAGAGAATAAGAAAAATCAGGAGAACAAAAAAAATATTGAAGAAGATGGAAGTATAACCGGTAATGGGAATAACAATTGAATAAAAAATAAATTAACTAAAATTTAATAATGTTTTATATTGACATCAATTAGTGATGCTGATAAAATGTTTAAGTATTTTTGATAAGTTATTTTAATAAATAATATATTTATGAAACTATTAGTAATATAATAAGATATTTAAAAGGAAAAAGGTGGTCTTAATATGCCAACAATTAATCAACTGGTAAGAAAAGGTAGAAAAAAAGCAACTAAAAAATCAGATACACCTGCTCTAAAAGGTTCTCCTTTAAAGAGAGGTGTTTGTACCCGTGTTTGGACTATAACACCAAAAAAGCCGAATTCTGCATTAAGAAAAGTTGCAAGAGTTAGGTTAACTAATAATATGGAAGTAACTGCCTATATACCTGGAATTGGTCATAGCCTGCAGGAGCATTCAATTGTAATGCTTAGAGGAGGCAGGGTAAAAGACTTGCCTGGAGTAAGATATCATATTGTTCGTGGTGTTATGGATGCCACGGGTGTAGAAAATAGAGCACAGGGAAGATCTAAATACGGAGCAACCAAACCAAAAAAATAAGGTATAAAGTTATATTCTTTAGGAAAAAAATTTTAATTAATCTTAGTTGAGGTGGATTTATGTCCAGAAAAAGAAAAGCAAACAACAATGAAATACTAGAGGATCCTATTTTTAAAGATAAAAGAGTCAGCCAGTTTATTAATCATATAATGTTAGATGGTAAAAAAAGTATAGCGCGAAAAATATTCTATGATGCGATGGACATAATTAAAGAAAAAACTAAAAAAGATTCTCTGGAAGTTTTCAATCAGGCTATGGAAAATGTAATGCCAGTATTAGAAGTAAAGTCGAGAAGAGTAGGGGGCGCAAGCTATCAGGTTCCAGTTGAGGTTTCACCTGAAAGAAGGGTTACTTTGGCGATGAGATGGATTATTAATTTTAGCAGAAGCAAAAGTGGTAGACCTTTTTCCGAACTGTTAGCAAATGAATTGATTGATGCATACCAGAGTACTGGAGTTTCGGTGAAGAAGAAAGAAGATACTCATAGAATGGCTGAAGCAAATAAGGCTTTTGCTCATTATCGCTGGTAAATAATTATTGTAATAATTTCATTTATTTATAGATAAGATATAAGAAACTTAAATATTATATAAAGAATAGAAAAATTGAAAGAATGTTAAAATATGAAAAATAATATTGATTTGCAAAAAGTTAGAAATATTGGAATAATGGCACATATCGATGCTGGGAAGACAACTGTAACCGAAAGGATTTTGTATTATTCTGGCAAATTACATAGAATGGGTGAAGTGCATGAAGGTTCAGCAGCAATGGATTGGATGCCACAGGAGAAAGAAAGAGGAATAACTATTACTTCTGCAGTTACAACATCTTTTTGGAAAGGTTTTCAAATTAATATAATTGATACACCAGGCCATGTAGACTTCACCGTTGAGGTTGAAAGATCATTGAGAGTGCTTGATGGAGCCGTTGCTGTTTTTTGCGCAGTTGCAGGAGTAGAACCACAATCGGAAACAGTTTGGCATCAAGCAGATCGTTACCATGTTCCAAGAATAGCCTTTATTAATAAGATGGATAGGACAGGTGCTGATTTTTATAGCACTGTAAAAATGATAAAGGAAAAGTTTTCGGTAATTCCCTTAGTAATTCAAATACCATGGGGTAGTGAGAATAATTTCCAGGGTATTATTGATTTAATTCCCATGAAGGCTTACTCATATACCATTGATGAGCTGGGAGCCAAATATCACACGGTTAAAATACCTGATGAGTATTTGGAAGAAGCTGAAAAAGCTAGAAAAAAAATGTTAGAAATAATTGCTGAAGAAGATGAATCCTTTTTAGAAGATTATCTATATGGCAGAGACATTAACGAAGAAAGAATACATCAAATAATCAGAAAAGGAACAATTAACAATAGGTTGGTTCCGGTATTATGTGGATCAGCTTTAAAAAATAAAGGTATACAATTGCTTTTAGACGCAATAAACAAATATATGCCATCACCATTAGAAGTTTTACCTGTTAAAGGCGAGAATCCCAATACAGGAGATGAAATGGTTAGAAAAACAGATGTAAATGAACCTTTATCTTCTTTGGTTTTTAAAGTTTCATCTGATCCTTTCTTTGGAAAATTAAGCTTTGTTCGGGTTTATTCCGGAATACTTAAAAATGGTTCTTATGTTTATAATTCTACCCAAGATGTTAGGGAGAGAATAAATAGATTGGTAAAGATACATGCTGATCATAAAGAACAGGTAGATGAAATAACAGCTGGAAATCTTGGAGCAATCATTGGTTTAAAAAAGTCAGGAACTGGTGATACGCTGTGTGATGAAGAAAAACCAATTATTTTAGAAAAAATAGAATTCCCGGAGCCAGTTATTTCGATTGCAATAGAACCAAAAAGTCAGGCTGATAAAGAAAAGATGGCTATTGCACTTGATAAGATGGCGGATGAAGATCCCACATTTAGAAGATATATTAACAAAGATACTGGACAAACCATAATCTCAGGTATGGGAGAATTACATCTTGAGATAATAATTGATCGATTGCTCAGAGAATATAAAGTTGAAGGTAATGTAGGAGAGCCACAAGTTGCATTTAAAGAAACAATAAGAAAGAGTGCTCGGTCTCAGGGCAAATTTATCAGACAGAGTGGTGGTAGGGGTCAATATGGAGATGTCATTATAGAAATAGAGCCCAATAAAGAAGAGGTATTTGAATTTATAGATCTTACTGTTGGTGGAAGTGTTCCAAAAGAATATATTCCTGCTGTAAAACAGGGTATTCAGGAGGCTATGCTGGCAGGTGTTTTAGCTAGTTATCCTGTTACTAATATAAAAGTATCATTAGTAGATGGTTCTTTTCACCCAGTTGATTCATCGGAGTTAGCTTTTAGAATTGCTGCATCCAAGGCATTAAAAGATGGATTAAAAAAAGCAGATCCAGTGTTGCTAGAGCCAGTTGCAGAAATGGAAATAAGAACTCCTGAAGAATATGTTGGACCAATTATTAGTGATCTTAATTCTAGAAGGGCAAAGGTTGAAGGAATAAAGGATAAGAAAAAAATCAACGGGAAAATAATTCTTACATATGTTCCATTACAAGAGGTTTTTGGCTATGCAACAGGCCTAAGATCACTTACTCAGGGAAGGGCAAATTATGTTATGCAATTTGCCTATTATGATGTTGTACCAGATAATATTGCAAAAGAAGTAGTTAAATAATCTAATAAGGAATTAAGAAATATATAAAATATATTTGTAGTAATAGTAATTTAAAAACAATTTTCTTTTAAGGAGGAAAAAACAAAATGGCTAAAGAGAAGTTTGTTCGTACCAAGCCGCATGTTAATATTGGAACTATAGGTCATGTAGACCATGGAAAGA
>LDZT01011005.1_pt1 | contig 16404 bp, 16 predicted proteins | sample 615521 | NCBI WGS metagenome assembly LDZT01 (sample SAMN03408292, study PRJNA278302) | terrestrial metagenome | isolation source: oil reservoir sample SB1 | place: USA: Alaska, North Slope, Schrader Bluff formation | collected 2011-09
CCTGTTCCCATCCCGAACACAGTAGTTAAGCCCTCCAGCGCCGATGGTACTGCAGTCTTTTCTGTGGGAGAGTAGGACACTGCCGGGAATTTTTTTATTCAATTTTCTCTGCACTATCAGATTATCAGCAATTAAAAAACAAAGAAGTATATCAAAAGGTATGCCAGAAGATAAATGTTCCACCTGAGAAGGTATTGCATATTGGTGATAGTGAAAAATCAGATTATATTGCTGCTAAAGAAGCAGGTTTAAATGTACTGTTAATTGATAGATATAAAAAGGGATATCATCAAAGGTATTCGGATGAAGTTATTGTCAATTTATCTGATATTTTTAAAAAAATAAAATTGCTATAATTGTGAAAGGCAAGTAGATGCCAGAGCTTCCCGAAGTTGAAACAATAACAAGAGGTCTGCAAAAGGAACTGACCAATAAGACTATAAAAAAAGTTCAGGTAAAAACCCCAATCCTGGTCAAAAAACCACAGATAAACGAATTTTTATCAAAGATGAAAAATGCCCGTATTTTAGAGGTAAAAAGAAGGGGCAAATATATAATTATCATTTTGAAATCAGATTACCAGCTGATTATTCACCTTGGAATGAGTGGACGACTTGAGTATCAACCAAATAACGGTTTAAATGTATATAATAAATTTCCCGGAAAACAAGAAAAGCATAATCATCTTTTTTTCTTTTTTGAAGACAACAGTAGATTGGTTTACAATGATGTTAGAAAATTCGGGAAGATATGGTTTCTAAATAAAGATGAAAAATTATTAAGAATTGCAAATCTGGGATTTGAGCCATTAGATGAAGAATTTACCTTTACTAAATTCTCAAAATTATTAAAAAATTGCAACAAGAATATCAAAATGTTATTAATGGATCAGAAAAAAATAGCGGGCATAGGTAATATATATGCCAATGAAATACTTTTTCATTCCAGGGTTCATCCCCTTCGCAAAGCGAATTTATTATCAGAATATGAAGCTAAAAAGGTATATTTAAATATAAAAAAGATTTTGCTACAGGCCATTGATTTAAGAGGCACTACCATGATTGATGAATCTTATATAGATTTACAGGGTAATAAAGGTAGTTTTGGGGAAGTAATAAAGGTGTATGGCAAAAAAAATGGCATATGCCCTGTTTGTGGACATCCTTTAGAGACTATTAGGATTGAAAATAGAAGCACCTTTGTGTGTCCCAAGTGTCAGAAATAAACAAATTAGAAAAGAGAAATTTTGTGATAATGTTAAATAGAGTTGTCTTTCTTGGTACTGGAGCAGGAATGCCTACCATTAAAAAAAATGTTGCCTCGGTGAGCGTTTTTTTAAATGAAAGTGGTGATTTTTGGTTATTTGATTGTGGAGAGGGAACACAACAGAGAATAAATGCTACCGGGTTGAAATTATCAAGGTTAAAGGCAATATTTATCAGCCATTTGCATGGAGACCATCTTTTTGGTTTGCCAGGATTACTTGCCACTCGTGGTTTGCAGGGAATAGATAAGGATATTGATATTTTTGGTCCCATTGGTCTGAAGGAATACCTCGATAATTGTTTTGATTATTCCAGAACATATATACCTTATTCTTATCATGTTCATAAGATTGAACCTAAAAAATTCATAAGCAAACAATTATTATGGGAAAAAGACAAGTTTAAGATTTATTGTGCAGCTCTCAATCACCAAATTGATTGTTTTGGTTATTCTATTTACGGAAAATACATAAAAAGGAATATTATTATTGATGAATTGTTAAAATTAGGAATTACCCCTGGACCAATATATAAAAAGATTAAAGAAAAAGACCAGGTAACCCTGGAAAATGGAAAAGTATTAAAAACAGAGGAGTTTATCAAAGAATCGATAATTGTAAAAAAGATATCTTATTGTAGTGATACTATGTTTTCTGAAAATGCTGTTGAATTATCAAAAGATGCTGATTTGCTCATACATGAGGCGACCTTTTCAGGTGATAACAAAACTGAGGCAAAAGAAAGCTTTCATTCTACAATTGAAGATGCAGTTAGAGTAGCGAAATCTGCAAATGCAAAACGACTTGTTTTAACCCATATTAGTCCTCGCTATCAAAAATCAACAAAAAATATACATAATTATTGGAATAAATATAAAGAAGAAGCAATAAAAAAGTATCCAGATGTTATTTTGGCTGAAGATTTTTTGGAAATAAAAATATAGATAAAATAAAAAAATAGGCTTGAATTTTACATTTTTTTAAGTTATCTTAAATAAGTCACAGGTTTTAGCAGATTAACCAGTTTTTTATAAGAGGTTAATTTGCTAAATACAGTAAACTGAAAAATATGAATTTATAGGAGGTGAAATATTGTGAAGGCAACCGTTGATGAAGATCTTTGCACTGGATGTGGACTTTGTGAAAGCACATGTCCCGAAGTATTCGAATTACAGGATGATTTGGCAGTTGTTAAGGTAGACACAGTTCCCAAAGATGCAGAAGAATCCTGCAAACAAGCAGCTGAAGATTGTCCAGTTGAGGCAATTAGCTGTGAATAGATGATAATAAAGGAAGAGGTGCAAGTGCCTCTTCCTCAATTTCCTATTTTCTCCCCCTATGCTAGCCTCATAATTGGAATTTCACCATATTGTTATAGTTATTTATAATTAATAATAAAATGAATGATAATAATGTAAAACAAATTAATAATTGATAAAAATATGAAGTTTTATATCTAGCCAGTATTTACTCTATTGATTATTAATTCTACAAATAAAATTTAGAAAGAAGGTTGTGGTGGGCAATAAAAAGAAAGCAATAGCACTTTATTCTGGCGGTTTGGATAGCATTTTGGCTATTAAACTAATATTAGAACAGAATATAAATGTAATAGGGATACAGTTTCAGACACCTTTTATAGAAGACAAACCAAATGCTTATATAGAAAGATATTTAGGAATTGAATTGATTAAAAAAGATATAAGCGAAGAACATATTAATCTTCTTTTAAATCCGAAGCATGGTTACGGTAAAAATATTAATCCATGTATTGATTGCCGTATTACAATGTTCTGTAAAGCAGGAGAGTTAATGGAACAAAAAAATGCTTCATTTATAATTAGTGGAGAGGTTCTTGGACAGAGACCGATGACCCAAAATAAGGCAAGTATCTTAAAAATTGGAGAAGAATCCGGGTATGGGCAATTGATCGTAAGACCTCTTTCTGCTTTATTGTTGCCCGAAACCTTGCCAGAGAGGCAGAAGATTATTAATCGCTCTCAATTAATGGATATTCAGGGGCGGTCAAGAAAAAGACAAATTGCGCTTGCCAAAAGCTGGGGGATTAAAAAATATCCTGCTCCTGCGGGTGGCTGTAAATTAACTGAACCGGGATTTGCAAAAAGGATGAATGATTTAATATCTAAAAATAATTTTAATACGAATGATATAGAATTATTAAAAGTTGGTCGGCATTTTACCCTTAATAAAAATACAAAGTTGGTAGTAGGTAGAAACGAGCAAGAAAATAAGAAATTATTTTCCCTGGTTCAACCACAGGATTTTTTATTAAGTTCAAAAAATTTTAAAGGCCCTGTCTCCCTGTTGCGTTTATATAGTAATACAGATGATGAATTTTTGGATAAGGATACAATAATCAATCTGGCAAGTAGAATTACGGCTAGATATTGTGATAGAAATTCAGATAAAGATTTTGTGGATATTAACATGTGGAGTCCCAATCAAAAAATAAATCAACAAAGACTTGTTCAGGGACTGCCTCAACAGGAGATAGGTAAGTACCTAATATAATCATTATCATATGGAGTCTTAATGAAAAATAAAAAAACTGTTTTGTTGGCAATGAGTGGCGGTATTGACAGTAGCACTGCGGCTCTAATATTAAAACAAAGAGGATACCAGGTTACAGGGATTTATTTTCATCTTGTTGATGATAATTATGATAATAATAATTGCAAAAAAGCAGATCAAAAGAAATATTATTCTGCTAGAAATAGGGTGCGGGAAATTGCTGAAACTCTAAATATTAGATTATATGAAGTTGATCATCGAGAAAATTTCTATAAAATTGTTATTGAAGATTTTATTACACAATACCAGAATGGGTTAACCCCAAATCCATGTGTATTATGCAATGAAAAAATAAAATTTCCTTTGCTCTTAGAGTATGCCTTGAAAGAAAAAATAGAATACATTGCTACTGGCCATTATGCCAGAATTGAGCATAATTCAGAATTAAATAAATATATTTTAAAGAGGGGAGTGGATAGAAGAAAAGACCAATCATATTTTCTGTATAGATTAGGAAAGGATATTCTATCCAGATCTATCTTCCCCTTAGGTGAATTGACAAAAAAGAATGTAGAAAAGATTGCCAGTAATGCTGGCTTAAGAAGCTCAAAAGTAAAAGAAAGCCAGGAAATATGTTTTATTCCAGGTAATAATTATCGAAAGTTAATTGAACAGAAATCTCCTCAACAAAGAGAAAATAAAGCAGGCTATTTTGTGGACACTTCTGGGTATGTCTTAGGAAAACATAAAGGTATTGCCTTTTATACAATAGGGCAAAGAAGAAAAATTGGCCTATCTTTAAACAAACGTAAATATATAGTTAAGATTAATTATGAAGACAATAAAATAGTGATAGGTGATGAAGAGGATCTATACCAGAAAGAATTTAAAGTGAGAGAAGTTCACTATAGCTCAATAAGTCCTCTGATAAAGCCAATGAATTTACTGGTACAAATTCGCTACAACACCCCTCCAGCCAATGCTACTCTCCTCCCGGATACAAATAATAAATTGCGAGTAATCTTCGAAGAGCCCAAGCGGGCAATTACACCAGGGCAGTCGGCCGTTTTTTATGATAATGAAATTGTCCTCGGTGGTGGGGTCATTGCTTTGTAGATTTGCCATTTTGATAACATCTGTTTGGTAATAAAAAAAATTGTGATAAATTTGACAATATATTGTTATTTATATATAATGTGTACAAAATTGTGTACAGGACATTATTTCATGAATATTATAAGAATTGGCGAGAAAATGTTATCTCGGGAAAAGTTAGATAGAGAGATTAGCAGAATTATTAAACTTAGGACAGAAGGGTTAACTCAGGGAGAAGCAGCCAGAAAATTAGGGATTGAAAGAACTTTTGTTTCTCGCTTAGAAAGTCTTGGAGAAATCAGAAGAGGCAAGAAGATTGCCCTTGTTGGTTTCCCGGTAAGAAATAAAGATGAAATATTAGAAAAAGCACGAGAGATTGGTGTTGATTTTACTTTACTGTTAAATAAGCAAGAAAGCAATGAATATATTGAAAAAAGAGAAAAGCTTGACCTCTTTAATGAAGTTATTTCCACTATTACTAATTTGATTGATTATGATTTAATCATCTTTTTGGGATCAGATAAAAGGGTAAATGTGGCTGAAAAATTATTTAGCATACAGGTAATAGGGGTTGAAATCGGTAAATCACCACTTTTGGAAGATAGATATGTTGATCCTGAAATTATTAAAAATATTCTAAATGAAGTTAAAGTAATTTCAACAGACAGGAGAGAAAAATAATGAAAAAAGTGCTTGGAGTCAGCCTGGGTTCCTCAACCAGAAATCATATAGCAAGAATAAATTTGTTGGGACAGGAAGTAGAGATTGAAAGAAGAGGGACCGACGGTGATGTAGAAAAAATGATGCAAATATATAAAGAATATGATGGAAAGGTAGATATATTTACTCTTGGGGGAACAGATTTGTACCTTTATTCCGGACCAAAAGGGAAAAGATACACTATCAAAGAATCTGCCAGGATTGTCAGTGTAATCAAAAAAACACCCATAGTTGACGGAACCGGAATAAAATATGTATTAGAAAAGGATGTAATAAGATATATTACTAAAAATACTGATATCGATCTTCAGGGCAAAAAGGCTTTATTGCTTATTACGGTAGACAGGTTCGGATTGGCAGAAGGACTGATTGAGGCAGGATGTAAGATGACTTTTGGAGATCTTATATCATGCCTGAACATTCCCATACCTCTACATAGTTTGAGCACTTTAAACAAATTAGCCCGAATTATGATACCTATTCTAGTTAATCTCCCCATTAAGTATTTATATCCTACCGGGGAAAAACAGGAAACAAGTAACAGTAAATTCGGTCATTTTTTTGATGATGCCGATATAATTGCTGGTGACTATTTAGCAATTAGCCAGTATATGCCCAAAAATATGGCTGGGAAGATTGTTATTACCAATACTGTAACCTCAGATAATGTACAGGATTTAAAGGAGAGAGGAGTTTGGTATTTAGTTACTACAACACCGCAATTTCAGGGGAGGTCTTTTGGTACCAATGTGTTTCAAGGGGCATTAGTTGCAATTTCCGGTAAAAATCCTGAAGAGTTAGATGATAAAGATTACCTTGATTTATTAAAAAAAATAGATTTTAAGCCAAGGATAGAAAAGTTAAATAATTAGAATTAATTTATAAAAAAGGAGCAAAAAATGGGAGTTTCTTTAAAAGAGAAAATCGATCAGGTGAATCAAAGAGCAAACCGATTGAAGGAAAATGGTACATTTTTTTGGTTAAAAACCATTGAAAATTCTTCACAGTCGAGGGTAAAAGTTGATGGGAAAGAAAAGATTATGCTGGCTTCATACAATTATCTAGCATTAATTGATCATCCCAAGTTAAAAGAAGCAGGCATTAAAGCTATCGAAAAATATGGAACAGGCACTTCTGGTGTTCGTTTTTTATCAGGTACCACCGAGGCACATAAGAAATTGGAAAGAAAAATTGCTCAATTCAAAGGAGCCGAGGATGCAATTACTTATACCAGCGGGTATGTTACCAATTTAGCTGCTATTACTGCACTTTTTCAAAAAGGGGACTTGGTGATAATTGATAAGATTGACCATGCCAGTATTATTGATGGATGTATGCTTTCAAGTGCCAGACATAAATCCTTTCTGCATAATGATATGGAAAGGCTGGAATCTATTTTAGAAGACTCAGATGATTATGATAATAAGATAATAATAGTTGATGGTGTTTATAGTATGGATGGTGATGTAGCAAATTTACCTGAAATTTCCCGTTTAGCCAAAAAATATGGAGCAATGGTAATGGTAGATGAAGCCCATTCTATTGGCGTATTAGGGCGAACAGGTCATGGTATAGAAGAGTATTTTGGATTAGAAAATGCAGTTGACATCCATATGGGTACTTTAAGCAAAACTATTCCAGCGGTAGGTGGCTATATTGCTGGAAAGAAGGAATTAATTGAATATTTAAGACATAATTCAAGACCATTTATTTTTTCTGCCCCAATTCCACCGGTAAATGCTGCAGTTGCAACTGCTGCCCTGGAGGTAATTGAGGATGAACCAGAACGTGTGAAAAAGTTACATAAGAATATGAAACAGTTCCGAGAGGGAATAAAGTCTATGGGATATAATACTGGTAATACTGTCACCGCAATTGTCCCTATCATTATTGGGGGAGAAGAAGAAACACTACAGCTGTGTAAAATTGTCAATGAAATGGGTGTTTTTATCTGCCCTATAGTCTTTCCCGCCGTTCCAAAGGGAACAAGCAGACTGAGATCTCATGTACTTACAAACCATACCACAAGGGATATTGAGGAAGCTCTTGAAATTTTTGAAAAGGCCGGCAAATCTCTTGCAATAATTTAAACAATTTATTTGACATTAAATTATAAATATCCTATAATGCATTTAAATAAAACTCGAAAAAGATGATTAAATTAATTAGATAAAATATAATATTATTTATATGCAACTAAGATAAGTGCTCTTTTATTCAGTGCCAACTTATCTTAGTTTTAATTTTATGATGAAGGTTAGGATGTGTAAAAATGAATGACCGGAAAATTATGCTTACTGAAGAAGGATTGGAAAAACTTAAGGCCGAATTACATGAACTAAAAACGGTAAAAAGAAAAGAAATAGCTGAAAAAATAAGTCATGCTGTGGCTTTTGGTGAAATAGCGGAAAATGCTGAATATCGGGCTGCTAAAAATGAGCAGGCTTTCATTGAGGGCCGAATACTAACATTGGAAAAGGTCATTGAAAATTGTGAATTGATTGATAACTCAAAAAATGATCATACTGTTGTTTCACCTGGTTCACAGATTGTTGTAGAAGATCTAAAAAAGAAGGAAAAATTTGAATATACTCTAGTTGATTATATTGAATCGGATCCTTCTTCTGGCAAGATTTCGATTGCATCCCCTATCGGTAAATCTGTCTTAGGGAAAAAGGTAGGCGACAAGGTTAAAATAAGAGTCCCTGCCGGGAGTTTACATTATAAAATACTGGAAATAAAATAAATAAGCATTGTTGCTTTCTAATTATAGGGTTTTTTAAAATAAAAATGAACAGGTTATAAATTTGTTTTTAGCTTGTTCATTTTTTTTATTTACTTTTATTACCTTTATATTATAAAATATGTTATCAAGCTAAAAATGTTATATCATTTATTTAAACATTAAAAATCACCTTTTTTTATGAGTGAAATGAATTGTCTGAACAAGAAAAGAAAAATGTTAATTTATTAAGAGAAGAAAAGATAAAGGAAATAGAAGAGTTAAAACATAAGGATATAGATCCATTTGGAAGGCGTTTTGAAGGAAAACAAGCTATAAAAGAAATAATAGAGCAATTTGATAATACTGCTACCTCAGATCCTTCACAGGAAAAGGTTATTATTGCTGGTAGGTTGAAAGCTTTAAGAAGACATGGCAAGGCAGCCTTTGCTGATATAGAAGATCAGACTGGTAGAGTACAGATCTATGTGAAGTCAAATCTTGTAGGATCTGATTCCTTTGAGATATTTAAAAAGATATCTGTTGGCGATATTATTGGAATTTCTGGACCAGTATTTAAAACCAGAACCGGTGAACTGACAGTATTGGCAGATAGTTTTACATTACTGTGTAAATCTATGCGAGCATTACCTGAAAAATGGCATGGACTAACTGATACGGAAATAAGATATCGTAAACGCTATCTTGATTTAATTAGTAATGTTGAGGTTAGGGATGTCTTTATTGAAAGAAGCAAGATTATAAGATATATTAGAGAATTTTTAGATAACAAGGGTTTTTTGGAAGTAGAAACCCCCATGCTCCAACCGATACCGGGAGGGGCAACTGCAACGCCTTTTATAACCCATCATCATAGTCTGCATCGTGACCTGTATTTAAAGATTGCCCCTGAGCTTTATTTAAAAAGACTATTAGTTGGTGGAATTGAAAAAGTGTATGAATTGAATCGTAATTTCCGGAATGAAGGGATTTCCACCAAGCATAATCCTGAATTTACTATGCTGGAACTATATGAAGCCTATGCTGATTACCAAAAAATGATGGATATTGCCGAGGAAATGATTAGTTATGTTTTAAAGAAACTTAAAAATAATCTAGCTATTCAGTATCAAGGTAAGAAGATTGATTTTACTCCACCTTGGAAAAGATTAACTATGTTTGAGGCTATATATTCAGTAACTGGAATTAGTCCTGAAGAAATAAAAAATGATGACATAAAAGATTTAGTCAGAAAATACCAATTAGAAATATCAGAGAACTCGACCAGGGGAGAAGTAATAAATGAATTGTTTGAAAAAGAGGTAGAACAGACTTTGATTCAGCCCACTTTTATTATTGATTATCCAATTGAAGTTTCACCTTTATCAAAGCAAAAACCGGGTTATCCAAATATTGTGGAGCGATTTGAATTGTTTATAAATTCCATGGAGTTAGCCAATGCCTTCACTGAGTTGAATGATCCAATGGAACAGAAAAGACGCTTTTTACAGCAGGCAAAAAATAAAAGCGAAGGGGAAATAAATCAGAATTTTGTGGATTATGATTATATTGAGGCATTGGAGTATGGAATGCCTCCCGCTGGTGGTATGGGTATAGGCATTGATCGATTGATTATGTTGTTGACCAACCATGATTCAATTAGAGAAGTAATTCTTTTCCCTCAGTTAAAGAAAAAAGAATAAGATTGAGATAAGACAGTTGGAAAAAATTTTACGAATTGATAAGTTTTTTAAATTAAGCCGGATTATAAAGAGAAGAACAGAAGCCAAAAAAGCCTGTGACAGCGGAAGTGTAATGCTAAATGGTAAAAACGCTAAAGCTGGTGATAATGTAAAACCTAATGATAGAATTAAAATTTTTTTCAGACATAAAATTTTAGAGATAGAAGTTTTAGAAATCCCGATTGGGAATGTTTCAATTTCACATTCTTCGAGACTTTATAGAATTATTAAAGAAGAGAAAATTCCTATTGACTGATTGACAATTGAAATTAAATAATTAGATGGATAAAAAACAAATGGAAGATAAAATTATAATTGAAAAAATCAAAAGACTCTTAGAGGACAAAAGAACAGCAGAATTAAAAGAACTCGTGGTAGACCTTCACCCCAATGATTTTAGTGAAATAGCAGAAGAACTATCTCCAGAGCAGATTATTGAGATATTCTGGCTTATTAAAGATAGAGAAACAATAGCTGAGTATATTTCTGAGTTAAATCCTGAGTTACAGTCCAATTTATTGAATGCCATGAGTAAGAAACAAGCCTCAGAAATATTAGAAGAAATGGATACAGATGAGGCAGTTGATCTCCTGGCAGAAATTACTCCTGAAGAGTCACGAGAGCTTCTGGATTTAATGCCCAAAGAAGAGGCAGAAGAAATTGAAGAGTTAATGAAATATGAGGAAAACACTACTGGAAGTATCATGAATAATGAATTTGTGACCCTTCCGGAGTACCTAACCAATGAGGAGGCTATTCAACATATTCGTGAGATGAGTCCTGAAGCAGAGATGATTTATTACGTTTATGTATTAGATAAAAGGAAAAAATTAATTGGTGTGTTATCTTTAAGGGACTTAATTGTGGCAGATGCCAAGAAAAAGGTATCCGAAATTATGGAAGAAGACGTTATAAGCATTTTGGATACTGAAGACCGTGAAATAGCTGCCAAAATGATTTCAGACTATGATTTCCTGGCAATTCCGGTTATCAATAAAAAGGGGATGATGGTTGGAATTATTACTGTTGACGATATAATTGACGTTTTGGAAGAAGAGGTTACTGAAGATATTCATAAGATGGTAGGTTCAGCTGAATTCTATGAGGATAAGCTGATAAAGGCTAGCCCCTTAAGCAGGGCAAAAGCTCGATTGCCCTGGCTTTTGGTCTGTATGTTTGGTGAAATTGTATCTGGTTCGGTTATTGAATTTCATTCCAATATTTTAGAGGTAGTTGTTGCCCTGGCTTTCTTTATTCCTATTATCATGGCAATGGGAGGCAATGTAGGTGCTCAATCGTCTACTATTACAGTTAGAGGCCTGGCAACAGGGCAGCTCCATTTAGATGAGTTATGGAAGAATATATGGACAGAAGCAAAGGTAGGATTTTTTATTGGGGTAACTATTGGTATTATGATATCATTACTAACTTATTTTTGGCAGAATGATTATATCTTAGGATTAACCATAGGTTTATCACTATGCATAACAGTTATTAGTGCAGCAACAGTAGGAACATTTTTGCCTTTGGTTTTTACGAAATTAAATATTGACCCGGCAGTAGCTACTGGTCCCTTTATTACAACGGTAGTTGATGTTGGAAGTTTAATAATATATTTTAGCTTAGGAACTTTTTTGTTTACTTATTTAGGCAATTTATAATAAAGTGATATTATTAAGATATAATTTTAATTGATTATTATTTTGGTTATTTTTGAAAAAATTAAAAATTAAAAAGAAAAATATTCTAATAAATATCAATTGGGAGGATAACAATGAGTAGTATTCTAGATGTTTATGCAAGAGAAATTCTTGATTCCAGAGGGAACCCAACCATAGAGGTTGAAGTACATCTGGAGAGTGGAATTATGGGAATTGCCCAAGTTCCTTCTGGTGCTAGTACCGGAACCTATGAAGCGGTAGAACTGAGGGATGGAGATGAAAAGAGATTTGGTGGTAAGGGTGTTATAAAAGCAGTAGACAACGTCAACGAGGTCATTGCTCCTGAAATAGTAGGATTAGATGCCCTGGATCAGTGTTATATAGATCAGGTAATGATTAATCTTGATGATACCCATAACAAAAGAAAACTTGGAGCCAATGCTATATTGGGAGTCTCGCTGGCAGCAGCCAAAGCAGCTGCAGGGTATCTAGAATTACCCCTATATCGTTATATAGGAGGCATAAATTCCAAAGAATTACCGGTTCCATTCATGAATATTTTGAATGGCGGTAAACATGCTGATAGCGGTGTTGATATACAGGAATTTATGATTGTTCCAGTAGGCGGACCAAGCTTTGCCGAAAATTACCGGATGGCTGCAGAGACGTTTCAGTCTCTAAAGAAAGTTTTAAAGAAGGCTGGTTATAATATTTCAGTTGGTGATGAAGGAGGATTTGCTCCCCAGTTAAAATCCAGCGAAGAGGCTTTAGAAGTCATAGTTGAGGCAATTAGAAAATCTGGCTATCAACCAGGAAAAGATATTTTTATTGCTCTTGATTCAGCTGCATCAGAATTTTATCAGGACGGAAAATATGTTCTAAGTAGAGAGGGCGTTGAGCGATCTGCAGAAGAAATGATTGACTATTATGAGAAACTAGTGGAGGGATTTCCTATTATTTCTATTGAAGATGGGCTGGCAGAAGATGATTGGGATAATTGGAGCAAATTAACCGAGCGTCTGGGTAAAAAGATACAAATAGTGGGAGATGACTTATATGTTACCAATAAAGTGAGATTACAGAAGGGTATTCAGTTAAAGGCATCAAATTCTATCTTAATCAAGTTAAATCAGATTGGGACTTTAACAGAAACTCTTGATACTATTGAAATGGCAAAACGTGCCAGTTTTACTAACTTGATTTCCCATCGTTCAGGAGAAACCGAAGATACTACTATTGCTGATTTGGCTGTAGCAACTAATGCAGGACAGATTAAGACTGGTTCTCTCTGCCGAACAGATCGTATTGCCAAATATAATCAGTTATTGAGGATTGAAGAGGAACTGGGAGAACAGGCAGTTTACAGAGGGAAAGAGGTATTTCAACAATAATGTCTGGAATAAAATCTCTTTTGAAATCAAAAATAACCTGGGCAATTATCCTGTTACTTATCTTTTATATTACTTTTGTTTTTTCTGAAAAATATGCTGACATTCTGGAGTTAAGGGTTTATATTTATGATTTAAAAGATGAGATTAATGAGCTAGAAGAAGAGAATAAATTGCTGACTGAAAAGGTAAATCTTTTAAATACTAATCCTTATATTGAAAAAATTGCCCGGGAAGAACTGGATATGGTTAAACCAAATGAGATTTTATATAAGGCGACCAGAAATCAATAAAATGGTTTTACCAGAAAAAGAATAAAGTAAGCTAGATTATCATTTTTCACCTGAAGTCCAAAGTTGGAAATAATATTGTTTAAGAAGGATTATAGCTAAAGGTATAAATAAAAAATCAAATAAAAAAGAGAAAAAAGTTAAAGCTCTTTTAGAGGTTCTTAAAACCACCCGCTATGCGGGTGCGATATTTACTATAATCATTAACAAAGAAAATTATTTATATTGTTAAAAAAAGTTTATTTAACTAAAATTATTAAAACTTCTATTGACGGTCATTATCATTTGTCCTATAATAATTTAAGTTTGCCGGAGTGGCGGAATAGGTAGACGCACAGGACTTAAAATCCTGGAAGCTGTAAAGCTTGTGCCGGTTCGATTCCGGCCTCCGGCACCTTTGTGGGAATTTGCAATTAATGAACTTTCATTAATTGACTTTAAATTTCAACAATGTTAAAATAAAGAGCAACTTTTTAGAAGGCTAATATTTATAGATATAGAAACAGTATAAATTGTAGCGGGGTGGAGCAGCTAGGTAGCTCGTCAGGCTCATAACCTGAAGGTCGGCGGTTCGAATCCGCCCCCCGCAACCAAGCAATTAAATAAAACCTCTATGATAAAATTAGAGGTTTTATTTAATTAAGCGAATTATTGCCTTCTCTTGTTTTCTACCGTATTTATCCCATTATGGCGGTGTAGCTCAGCTGGCTAGAGCATGCGGTTCATACCCGCAGTGTCCTGAGTTCGAATCTCAGCACCGCCACCATACAATACTGAAGTTCCGGGAATTAGTAGTCTTAGCTTTTTCTAAAAATATTATTAAATAAAATGAAAAAGTGTTTTTGCAATTGGATAAATTAATATCAAAAGTAAACAGTACAATAAAAAAATATCAAATGCTCCATCCGGGAGATAAAATTATAGTTGCTGTTTCCGGAGGCCCTGATTCTTTATGTTTGCTTAACATTCTCAAACATTTTAGTCAAAAAAATGGGTTATCTTTAATTGTTGCTCATGTCAACCATGGTATAAGAATTAAAGAGTCAAAACAGGAAGCCCGATTTGTTCGCTTAAAATCTTTTCATATGAATCTACAATTTGAACAATTAACAGTTTCTGTTCCCGCTATTGCCAAAGAAAAATCTATATCATTGGAACAAGCTGGTAGAAATATAAGATATGAATTTTTTAAAAAATTATTAAGAAAATATAAAGCCCAAAGTATAGCACTGGGTCATCATGCCGATGACCAGGTGGAAACTGTATTAATGAGATTAATTCGTGGTAGTGGACTACATGGATTAAGAGGAATTCCTGCGAAAAGGGATATTTTTATACGTCCCTTAATTGAATGTACCCGGCAGGAAATAGAGGCTTATTGTCATAGGAAAAAAATAACTTACTGTATCGATTATACTAATAAAGAACCTATGTATCTAAGAAATAAAATAAGACACCAATTATTACCTTTACTTGCCAGGGAATATAATTCCTCCATATATAGCCATATACTTCAGCTACAAACTATTATTCAAGATGAATTAGATTATTGGGAAGAACAGAGTGAGGATTATTTCAAGCAGGTTATACTGGAAATGGATCATTTGGGAATTGTTTTGGACACAAAAAAAATTATGAAGTACCCAATTGCCTTACAAAGACGTGTTATTCGCAAAGCCTTACGCCATTTGATAGATTATTTGGATGATATACAGTTTGTGCATATTGAGAGTATAAGAGAATTATGTTTAGTTGATAAAGGTGAAAGGTATCTGGATTTACCCTGCGATATCAGGATAAGGAAGGGCTATCAAACCTTGAAAATAGCCTATGCAGACCATATTCAAAAAACTGAGAAACAAAAAGCAAATACTATGTGGGAATATGAATTATCTATTTCTAGAGAAAATATTTTTCCAAAAATTGGTATTAAAATAATTGCCAAACACTTTCAAGACATAGAGTTTATTAGTGGAAAATATTTTGAGAAAAAAAGCAAAGATGAGGAATATTTAGATTATGACAAATTGGAATTACCGCTTAGGATTAGAAACAGAAGGCCTGGAGATCGTTTTAAACCATTAAATAGCAACTACTTAAAAAAAATAAAATCCTATTTTATTGACCAAAAAATACCTCTTCATAAAAGGGAGACAATAAGTTTGGTTGTTGATAATTTTAATCGCATTGTTTGGATTGTAGGATTTCAAATAGATGATCGCTTTAAAATAAACAGGCAGACAAAAAGAGTTTTATATATGCGTAAGGAAAATATATAATAAAATATAATAGTAAATAAGGAGATATAGTAATGATAGAGCAGGAAAAAATAGAAGAGATATTAATACCGGAAAACCAGATACAGAAAAGGATTGAAATATTAGGAGAGCAAATATCGCGAGATTACCAGGGGAAACAAGTGATATGTGTTGGTGTATTAAGGGGAGCAATTATATTCTTAGCAGATTTATCCCGCTATATCAAAGTGCCTATGATAATGGATTTTATGGATATTTCCAGTTATGGTGCATCTACAGAATCTTCAGGAGTAGTAAGAATTATAAAAGATTTGGATGAAAACATTGAAAAGAAGGATGTGTTGATTATTGAAGATATAGTTGATACAGGGCTAACATTAGATTATTTGATTAGAATGTTGAAATCAAGAAATCCCAACAGCCTTAAAGTATGTGCCTTGCTTAATAAAAAAGAAAGAAGACAAATTGATGTACCTATTGATTATTGTGGATTTGACATACCTGATAAATTTGTAGTTGGATATGGCTTAGATTTTAATGGATTATATCGAAACATTCCCTATATTTTAGTTTTAAAATCATCTTATTATCAAGAAGATAATCAATAACCATAATTAGTTCGAATTAATTGAGTTTATTTAACCATAAAAAACCACCTTCTAAGAAGGTGGTAATGGTTAAATAAATGGTTTTACCATAAAAAGATTAAGATAAGCTAGATGACAATTTTTC
>LDZT01004678.1_pt1 | contig 16399 bp, 13 predicted proteins | sample 615521 | NCBI WGS metagenome assembly LDZT01 (sample SAMN03408292, study PRJNA278302) | terrestrial metagenome | isolation source: oil reservoir sample SB1 | place: USA: Alaska, North Slope, Schrader Bluff formation | collected 2011-09
TTGAGGCACGCGGCCTACGACGACCGCCCCCTCCCCATCGGCGAGGGGCAGACGATCTCTCAGCCCTACATAGTCGCCGTCATGACGGAGCAACTTGAACTCTCGCCAGAAGACCGCGTCCTTGAGATCGGGACAGGCAGCGGTTACCAGGCGGCAATACTTGCAGAACTTGCCGGCAGCGTCATCTCCATAGAACGCCTCTCCCGCGTCGCCGAGAAGGCACGCCAGAACCTGGCCCGCGCCGGGGTCACCGGCGTCGAGGTGGTAGTCGGCGACGGCACGAAAGGCTACCCTCCTGCGGCGCCGTATGACGCCATCATGGTCACGGCGGCAGCGCCGGATATTCCCAAACCACTTATCGATCAGATGGCTGAAGGCGGCCGACTGGTTGCCCCGATCGGGTCGCGCGACTACCAGGAACTGATCAAACTTGTCAAACGCGGGGGCGGGATCGAGACGATCCCCCTTGGCGGGGTCTGTTTTGTGCCGTTGATCGGGCAGTTTGGATGGCAGGGAGGTTACTCCTCGTGACCGTCCATGACATCACCCGGGTTCTATCGCGGGATGCCGTCGTCTACCCGGGAGACGTCCGGCCGCGGTTCCGCGAGATCAATAACGGGCAGTACCGTGTGACCGAGATGACCCTCGGCAGCCACACCGGGACGCACATCGACGCCCCCTCGCATTACATCGAGGGAGGCCAGACGGTGGATGAGATCCCGCCGGGGGTGCTGGTTGGGCCGGCGAGGGTTCTGGACTGCAGCGATGCCGGAGAGGCCATCGGCCCCGGCAGCCTGCTCGGCCGCCTGGATGGGGTAAGGACTCTCCTCTTAAAGACCTGGTTCTCGGGGCTGCGGGAGTTCGATCCCGGCTACCCATCTCTCTCCATGGAGGCGGCAGACCTGATCATCGCTGCCGGGATCACCTGTATCGGGACGGACGCCCCCTCGATAGAGGGGTTCAGCGGTGACGGTTCCGTCCACCGCCGATTGCTAGGAAACGGTGCTGTCATCCTCGAACTGCTCGACCTCTCTGGTGTGGCAGAAGGGGATTATTTTATGGCAGCACTGCCACTGCGGCTCAGGGGTGCGGATGGATCTCCCCTGAGAGCGCTGCTCTGGGATGCGGAGGATGAAGTATGAGTTTCTGGCATGATGCAGTCGAGAGACTGGAGAAGATCCTCGCTGGCAGCGGCTGCGAGGACGGTATTGTAACGCTTGGTGTAAACTACGACGCAGACCGCTGTCAATACCCAAAAGGGGTCTGTATGGAGGCTCAGTTTGGCGGCCGGCGCGGGCAGTTCGTCACGAACGAACCGACCCGGGCCAGGACCCGGATCTCCTTTATGTTCGGTGCGCCGTTTGCGACCACGAAACAGCGGGCGGCGGCAGGCGCGATCATCAACGCCGTCTCGGCATTCCTCTGCCTGACACGGAGATTGCAGCCCTGCACGAAGGAGTGTCACGGCCCATGCCTTGAAGCCCTCTCCCGCGAGGTCGCCGGGAAACGGGTCTACCTTCTCGGGCCGATGCCTCTGCTCGCGCGGGCGCTTGAAGCGCAGGTTGCAGACTCTCCCGAAGAGGCCGATCTCATCCTGGTCGCAGGGGATGGCATGGCAACCGATGCCGGGGTTGCCTGCATCGACGGCTACGTGGGGAGGAAGCGGATGATCTTCATTGGCCCATCCTCTGCCGGGATCAGCGGGCTTCTCAACCTCGAGCATTGGTGCCCCTACGGGAGATGAATACATTTTTCAGGCACAAAGGGGCTATAGAGAGTATGCTTTTTGGCTCTTCCGGCATTCGGCAGGAGTTCGGCCCCGATCTCGTTGATCTTGCGTTCCGTATCGGATCTGCCGCCGCTGCAGGGGCATCTGAGATCGCCCTCGGTCGTGACACCCGCACCACCAGCGAGTTGCTTGAGCACAGTGTAGTATCCGGGATGCTTGCGACCGGTGCAACGGTCTACTCCTGCGGGATTGCGCCCACACCGACGGTCGCGTACGCGACAGGGAGCGCCGATGCGGGATGCATGATCACCGCGTCACACAACCCCGAGCCCTACAACGGCGTCAAACTCCTCAACCCGGATGGCTCCTCGTTTACCGTCCGGCAGCAGGCCGCGCTTGAAGAGGCGCTCAACGGTGCACACTGGAAGGGGTGGGATGAGATGGGTCGCCTCCTCCCGATCGACGCCGTTGACGCACACAGGGAGGCGATCCTGGATAAGGTCAGCCTCTCTCATCCCATCAGGGCCGTGCTCGACTGCGGCAACGGTGCCGGGAGCGTCATAACCCCCGATCTTCTTGCAGAAGCAGGGGTTACGCTCACCGGCCTGAACTGCAACGTTGCAGGGAAGTTTGCACGACCGTCTGAGCCGCTTGAGTCAAATCTCCCCTACATCGGTGAGATCGTCCGGCGGCGCGGTGCCGCCTGCGCCGTCGTCCATGACGGCGATGCCGACAGGATGATGGCGTTTGACGAGCGGGGCCGCTACATAGACGGCGACCACCTTCTCATGCTGTTTGTGAAGTATCTCGACTGTAAACGGGTGGTCACAACCGTCGACGCCTCGATGGCCATCGGGGAGATTGCAGATGTGCGCCGCACACCTGTCGGCGACAGTTTCGTCTCCGAAGAACTCATATCCTGGGGCGATTTCGGCGGCGAGCCCTCCGGGAGCTGGATCTTTCCCGGGCACTCACTCTGCCCGGACGGTGTCTATGCCGCCGCCCTGCTCTGCGAGATCGCATCTGAATGCTCGATCGCCGAAGAACTCGATCGGATGCCCCGCTACACCCTGCTCCGCAGGTCATGCCCGGTTCCAGACCCCCGTCAGGTCATGGCGACGATGGGCGCGGAGGAACCAGCGCACGGCATCCGGTTTGAGGACGAGGACGGCTGGTACCTGGTCCGGGCAAGCGGCACCGAACCCAAGATCAGGATCACTGCCGAGGGGAGAACACCGGAAAAGGCAAAAGAGATGCTTGAAGCAGCGTCGGCCGCCCTCAAGCGGGCGAGACGCAGTCTGGAGTAGATGCTACATGCAGTGTGTTGTACTTGCAGCTGGCGAGGGGAAACGGATGCGCCCCCTTACCGCCCGGCGCCCGAAGGTGATGCTTCCGATCGCCAACCGCCCGATGATCGAGCACCTGATCACCGCCGCCCGTGACGCCGGGATCACCGGGTTCATCCTGGTTGTCGGCTACTGTGAGCGTGAGATCCGCAACCACTTCGGTGACGGGAGCGGTCTTGGCGTGAAGATCACCTACGTGACCCAGCGCAGACAGATGGGCACCGCTGATGCCCTACGGGCGGCATCGGGGATGGTGAACGATCGCTTCCTCCTCTTAAACGGCGATATGATTCTGAGATCCGGTGATATAAGGAGCCTCTGCCGGATGGAAGCCCCGTGCATGGGGATCCACGAGACCGACCACCCGCAGGACTACGGCGTGGTGACGGTTGAGGATGGCCTAATCACCGGTCTTGAAGAGAAGTCGGAAGAACCGATGAGCAACCTGATCAACGCTGGCGCCTACATCTTCGATCCCGATATATTCGACCTTCTTTCAGGAGTCGGGGTCTCTGAGCGTGGGGAGTTCGAGCTGACCGACGCCCTCGCATCCTACATAGAGGAGGGAAGGCTCCGGGGATACCTCCTTGACTACTGGCTCGATCTCGGACACCCATGGGACCTCCTCGACGCAAACGCGGAGATCCTCTCCTCGATGCACCACGAAAAGCATGGTGTGATCGAGCCCGGGTGCAACGTCCCGGAGACCGTCAGCATAGGGAGGGGAACGGTCATCCGGGCGGGGACCTATATCGAGGGCTCGTGCATCATCGGTGAGAACTGCGTTATCGGCCCCCACGCCTACATCCGGGGTTCAACCGCCATCGGTGATGGCTGCCACATAGGTCACGCGACCGAGATCAAGAACTCCATCATAATGTCGGCGACAAAGGTTCCCCATTTCAACTACATAGGCGACAGCATCATAGGAAGCGGGTGCAACTTCGGGGCGGGCACCAAGGTTGCAAACCTCCGGCATGACAACGGAGCGGTGAAGGTCTGCGGGAAGAGCACCGGCCGGAGGAAGTTTGGCGCCATCATAGGCGACGATGTGCTCTTCGGCATAAACTGTTCGGTCAACGTCGGGACATCCATCGGGAGCGGCACGCGGGTCTCCCCCCACTCCTTTGTGGATGGGTGCATCCAGGAGAACTCGGTCATCAGGTGATAGTTGATGCAGGCAGTAATTTTAGCAGCGGGAGAGGGGAGCCGTCTGCGTCCTCTCACCCGGAGCAAGCCAAAGGCTCTAATCCCGGTTGCAAACCGGCCGATCATCGATTACGTCATCGATGCACTGCTGGAGAACGGGATCCGCGAGATCGTTGTGGTTGTGGGATACCGCAAGGAGGAGGTCATCCAGCACCTCAACAGCCTCGAAGCGCCGCTCCGGGTTGTCGTACAGGAACGCCAGCTCGGGACGGGAGACGCTCTCAGGGCGGCCGAGCCGGAGATCAGGGGCGATCTCCTGGTTCTCCCTGGCGACAACTACATCAATGCCGCGTCGATCGCCCGGATCAAGGGCGTGCGCAACGCCATGCTGGTGGCAGAGCACCCCAACCCCTCCAACTTCGGTGTTGTGGTGATCCGCAGCGGCATCGTCCGCGAGATAGTTGAGAAGCCCGAAGACGCCCCGACGTTCACGGTATCGACCGGGGTCTACTCTTTTACGCCGGAGATCTTCTCCTATCTCCAGACGAACGAGATCCCCGACGCTGTATCTGCCATGATAGCAGATGGCCGGCAGATTCGCGCAATCCCGGCCGACGAGTGGCAGGACGCCGTATACCCGTGGGACCTCCTGAAACTGAACACCCGGATGCTCCGGGGGATCCAGCCCGGGCTCGCCGGGACGGTTGATGCATCCGTCGTCCGCCGGGGGGTCGTGCAGATCGGCAAAGGAACCACCGTGGGTCCAAACACCGTGATCTACGGCCCCGTAAATATAGGGAGCAACTGCAACATAGGCCCGAACACCGTTATAATGCCGGACACGAGCATAGGCGATCGGGTGGTGATCGAGCCCTTCACCTACGTCGCTGACTCGCTCATCATGAGTGATGTCACGGTCGGGTCGCACTCACGGATAGTCTCGGCGGTCTTAGGGCAGGGCTGCATCCTCGCCGACCATATCACAACCACTCCCTCTGCAAGCCTGATCGAGATGGGGGGCCGCGTCCAGAAAGAGGAGTTTGGCGCGGTTCTCGGGGAGGGTGTACGGGCTGCACCATTCACAACGTTTAAGAACTGCATCGTCGGTAACAATGTCAGCATAGTTAAGGGGCGGACGCTGGCGGGCAGGATCGAGGACGGCACAAGGGTGATGTAGATGTGCGGGATCGTCGGCTACACCGGGAGGCGGGCGGCAACCCCTATACTGGTGCGGGGGTTGAAGAGGCTTGAGTACCGCGGATACGACTCCTTCGGGATTGCAACGGTCGGTAGCGCGATCGAGGTCTACAAGAAGGCCGGCCGCATCCCGGACAGCGGGGTGGTGCCGGTCGATCTCGCGGGGTGCACCGGTATAGGGCATACCCGGTGGGCGACGCATGGTGAACCAAACGAGATCAACGCTCACCCTCACGTGGACTGTGGCGGGAGGATCGCCGTTGTGCACAACGGCGTGATCGAGAACTACGCTGAATTGAAGCGGAGCCTCCAGGAGAGGGGGCATACCTTCAGGTCTGAGACCGATACCGAGGTGATCGCCCACCTCATCGAGGAGCGGTATGACGGTGATCTCCTGGCAGCGGTCAACGCGGTTCTTCCACTGCTCCGGGGCTCCTACGCAATACTTGTGATCGCCGACGATCGCCAGAGGGTCGTCGCCGCTCGCGATGCAAGCCCGCTTGTCCTCGGCATCGGTGATGACGAGGTCTTTGCCGCTTCGGACATGACACCGCTTCTTGAGTACACGGAACGCGTGATCTTCCTTGAGGACGGTGATGTTGCCGATCTCACCCCCTGCCGCTGCACAATCTATAGCGGCGGCCGGAAGGTTGAGCGCCCGGTTGAGTTGATCAACTGGTGCCTTGAGGATACACGGAAGGGCGGTTTCCCCCACTACATGCTGAAAGAGATCTACGAGCAGCCCCAATCGTTCTACGAGACCCTCAGGGCGGGTGTCGACGAGCGTGTGCGAAACCTGGTGATGGAGGCCGATGAGATCACGCTGGTTGCATGCGGGACGTCCTATCATACCGCCCTGGTCTTCAGGTACCTGGCCGAATCGCTCTGCGGCATACCTGTGCGCGTCGAGATGGGCTCGGAGTTCAAGTACTTCACCCCACCCCTCCACGGGCTTGTGATCGCGGTCTCGCAGTCAGGGGAGACGGCGGACACGATCGCCGCCCTGAAGATGGCGAAAGCCCGCAACTGCCCGACGCTTGCCATAACCAACATGCAGGGAAGCACAGTCACCCGGATCGCGGACGAGACCCTCTTGATGCGGGCCGGCCCCGAGATCGGTGTCGCTGCAACCAAGTCCTACACGGCGCAGCTCGCAGCGTTGATGCAGATCCTCAACATCCGCTGCGGCGGCGAGTTTGATGACGCCCTCTCGCATGCGCACCTCGCGATCGGGGATGTCCTGATCCAGGATATCCAGGATGCGGTCGATCTATGTTCGAGGGCCGAGCACGTCTTCTTCGTGGGTAGAGGGCCGTTTTACCCGGTCTCGATGGAAGGCGCCCTCAAGATGAAGGAGATCTCCTACGTTCATGCCGAGGGTTACGCTGCCGGAGAGTTGAAGCACGGGCCGTTTGCCCTGCTCACACCGGAGACGCCGGTGGTTGCGATCTGCACCCCCGGCCCGACATACGGGGTGATGGTCTCGAACATAAAGGAGATGAAGGCGAGGAGAGCGCCGATCATCGCCATCGGGGTTGCCGGTGATACGGAGCTCCCCCAGATCGTGGACATCTTCATCCCCATACCGGACACACATCTTCTGGTTCAGGTGCTGACTGCGTCGGTCGTCCTGCAGTTGCTTGCCTACCACACCGCCTGCGCCCTGGAGCGGGACGTCGACAAACCGCGGAACCTGGCAAAGAGCGTGACCGTTGAATGATAGAGTATGGACGCAACGCCCTCGGCGATGGGGCGACGATATTTGAACCGGTGACCATCGGGTTTCCATCCCGTGACCGGATGGGCCTGGAGGACTATCCCGGTGCAGTCATAGGGAAGAACGCGATCCTCCGGTCGGGGACCATCATCTACTGCGATGTGAGGATAGGTGATGCTTTCCAGACCGGCCATAACGTGCTGATCCGTGAAAAGACCACTATCGGAGACCGCGTGGCGGTCGGGACGGCGGCGGTGGTAGAGGGCGACTGCACCATCGGCGACGACGTCCGCATCCAGAGCCTGGTCTACGTCCCGACCGGCGCCCGGATCGGTGACCGGGTTTTTATAGGCCCAAACGCCGTCCTGACAAACGATCGCTACCCGCCGGGGCCGCGTGAGTCTCTCCGCGGCCCGGTTTTGGGGGACGATGCCGTCATCGGTGCAAATGCGACGATCCTGCCCGGCGTCAGGGTTGGTGAGGGTGCGTTTGTCGCTGCTGGAGCGGTTGTGACAAGGGATGTGCCGCCGGAGATGCTTGCGGTGGGGGCACCGGCACGGTTCCGTGCGCTCCCTGCTGAAGCGAGGCGGTGCCGGTGATGATCCCCGTTGCCCGGCCGGTGGTCGGGGAGGAGGAGATCGCTGCCGTCGCAGAAGTGATGCGGTCGGGGATGCTTGCCAGCGGTTCGGTCGTCGCGGAGTTTGAGTCCCGTTTTGCGGACTACTGCGGTGCCGCCCACGCGGTCGGCGTCAACTCGGGCACCGCTGCGCTGCATGCTGCACTCCTCGCCGCCGGCATCCGTCCGGGAGACTCGGTGATAGTCCCGGCGTTCACGTTCTTTGCGACGGCATCGAGCGTCTCTATGTGCGGGGCAACACCGCTCTTTGCGGATGTCGACCCGCGGACGTTCAACATCGACCCTGCTTCGGTCGAGGCTCTCGTCAGCCCGGATACCCGGGCGGTGATCGGCGTCCACCTCTTCGGGCAGCCTTTTGATCTCGATGCCGTCCGTGCGCTCTGTGACGACCACGGTCTTATGCTGATCGAGGACGCCGCCCAGGCGCACGGCGCTGAGTATCACGGGAGACGGACAGGCAGCCTGGCCGATATAGGGTGCTTCTCGTTTTACCCGACGAAGAACATGACCACCGGGGAGGGCGGTATGGTCACGACCGATGACGAACGCATCGCCGAACGGGTCAGACTCTTCATCGATCACGGCCAGAGCCGGAAGTATCTCCACACAGTCATCGGCTACAACTACAGGATGACAAACATCGCCGCCGCGATCGGGATGGTGCAGGTCGAGCGGCTTGAGGCGTTCAACGAACGCCGGATCGAGAACGCCCGCTACCTCGACCGCCACCTGGCGGGCACGGGGCTCGTGACGCCACACGTTGCGCCGGGAGTCAGGCACGTCTACCACCAGTACGTTGTGAAACTCCCGGCCGGCTACCCGGTTGCGCGGGAGGTGTTCATGAGCGCCCTTGCGGAACGCGGGGTCGGGACGGCCGTCCATTACCCCATCCCGCTCCACCGGCAGCCGGTCTACGAGAGTGCGGGCAAGACCGCGTCCTGCCCGGTATCGGACGACCTTGCGGCATCGGTCGTGAGCCTGCCGGTTCACCCATCGGTGACGGATGAAGAACGGGCATACATCTCGCAAGTTGTAGGCCACCAGAGATCGCCCTCCGGAATCCAACGGCGGCAGTGGCCGGATTTTATGAGAGAGAATGAATATAAGATTTTATCGAAGCGATATAGTTATCTGTGCCGCAGAGGTATATTTTAATGTCGGAGATCACACCGCGGCAGGACAGGTAAGGCACGGTGCCCCGGAATGCCTCCAAACACCGGCGCATCCAGGGCACCTACAACGCTGCCGGATCCAGGATAGCCGGATTGAAGTGACCATCCCCTGAACGTAGCAACGTACTCTTGCCCGGGATGGTGCACGTGGTTGCTTCTGAGCCTATGAGGCGGGGAAAACACTCTGACATCGTGCAAAAGGGGCTTGAAACCCGGGTACAGGTCAAGGTCAAATTTCAGCGAAGCAGGAGGAGCAAATGCAAAACCTTCTTGTAAAGATCACTGATAGAAGTGCAAAAATTGGAATTATCGGTCAGGGCTACGTCGGCCTCCCGCTTGCAATGGCTTTTGCACGGAAGTTTACCGTCTTCGGCTACGACGTCTGTTCAGGCACCGTCGAGCGGCTCCGGGCAGGGAATTCTCACATCCAGGACGTTCCGGACACGCAACTCTCCCTATACCTTGGACAGACCTATTTCCCGACCTCTGATCCCGAAGACCTTCACCAGTGCGACTTCCTCATCATCTGCGTCCCAACACCGCTATCGGAAGACAAGATCCCGGATCTGAGCTGTATAAAGGATGCCTGTTCGACTCTCAAAATCATTCTGCGCCGGGGGAAGTTTGTCATTCTGGAGAGCACAACTTTTCCGGGGACGACCGATGAGGTGGTGGTTCCGATCCTCGAAGAGACCGGGCTCGTCGCCGGCAGCGACTTCGGCATCGCCTACTCTCCAGAGCGAGTAGACCCCGGGAACAAGCAGTACCCCATCGATAAAGTGCCGACGGTCGTCGGCGGGATCAACGCCGAGTGTACCGAGATCGCCGCCGCCCTCTATGGGAGTGTCATGGACCGGGTCGTCCCGGTTCGGGATGCCCGCACGGCGGAAGCCGTGAAGATGATCGAGAACATCTTCAGGAACGTCAACATCGCTCTGGTCAATGAGATGGCTCTCATCTTCGAACGGATGGGCATCGACACCTGGGAAGTGATCGACGCCGCGGCCACCAAGCCTTATGGTTTCATGCCCTTCTATCCCGGTCCCGGCATCGGCGGCCACTGCATTCCCCTCGACCCCTACTACATGTCGTACCGGGCGAAGAAATACGGCTTTATCCCCCGCTTCATCGAGACCTCCGGAGAGATCAACGAGTTCATGAAGATGCACACTGTCAACCTTATCGAGAAAGGGCTCAGACAGGTCGGCAAGCGCGTTTACGGTGCGAAAGTCGCTGTGATGGGTCTCGCCTACAAAAAGAACATCAATGACTCGCGGGAGTCGCCTTCCATCAAGATCGTCGAAGAACTCGCAAACCTCGGGGCCGACGTGCGGGTCTACGACCCGTTCGTCCCCTCCCTTGCGACGAAGGCAGGCGTGTTTACTTCGGCAGAGAGCATCGAAGAGGCGCTTTCGGGGGCTGATTGTGCGGCATTCCTTGTGGACCACGATGCCTTCAGAAGGCTGGACGCAGGGTATATCGGGAGCTGTATGAGTACCCCTGTTCTTGTAGACTGCAAGAACCTCTTCCAGCAGAAAGACGGAATCGTATACCTGTGCATCGGTAAAGGCGAGTGAGCCCGGTAACGCCAGCACGGAATAGACCACTTTTTTCAGGATGAGCGCAAGTGTCTGCCTGCACGACCGATGCCTCAAGATCGGATAAGCCACATAGAGGCCGGAACTAAAACCATGCTGTGACGGCTACAGGGCCGAGACCCGGGGTTTCATATGAATCCCGCTTTGAGCGCACGGCCACGCGCACACCAGATGCAGATCGTCGTTTCGGGGCGGATTTTTCGTTAGAGGCGAGGAGAAAGACGGGTATTTTCATCATACCGGCTAAATAATAAATAGTAAACCATTACATAGATACTATGCTCTTGTGGATCGGCATAGGGCTCATCGTTGCTGCAGTCGCCCCATACATAGTATACCTTATCGGGATCAACATCGGCAAAAAACCCGGCAAACCGCCGGCACTCGAAGAGTATCCGCCCATCAGCATCATCATATCGGCCTACAACGAAGAGGCAGTCATTCAGAAGCGGGTCGAGAACATCCTTGCATCCTCATACCCGGCAGACCGATATGAGGTCATCTTTGTGGACGACTGCTCCTCCGACAACACCCGGGTGCTTGCCGAGGAGGCCTTCAGGAAGGCTGGTATAACTCACCGGATCATTGCCAATACCGAGCGACTGGGCACAAACCGGTCGTATAACAAAGCAATGCAGATGGCGCGTTTTCCAATCGTTGTCACCACGGATGCTGACGTATTCTTTGAACGTGAAGCTCTCGCGCACCTCATCGCCCGGCTCGTCAGCGATGAGCGCATCGCGGCGGTCTGCGGGGACCTCCATCCCCTCCCGGACGACGGGTCCCATCCGGCACAGATGGAGAGCGCTTACAGGAACTACTACGGGCGGATGTGCAGCTGGGAGAGTGCCGTCGACTCCACCTACACCTTCAACGGTGCCCTCGTCGCGTTCAAGCGCGACCTGGTGACCAGGATCGACGACAAACGGGGAGCTGACGATGCAAACACGGCGTTCGAGGCGATCCGGCGCGGATATCGGGCGGTTTACGAGCCCAGCGCTCTGGTCTACGAGGACATACCCCGGGACTTCCGCAAGCAGTACCGGCAGAAGATCCGGCGGGCCACCCGTCTAATCGAGGCGACAACCGCAAACCTTGACCTCTTGAGACATGCCCGCCCGTTTTCGCGGTTCTTCTACCCGCTCCGGATCTACATGTATCTCGTAACGCCGGCCCTCTTCTTCGTCGGCAGCGCTCTCTTCGCTGTAGGGCTCGCTCTTGCATCCCCCATCCTCGCTCTCGGGATCCTCTGTCTTTTCACCATGATCGGCTACTTCCGGAGGAACAGCACGATCATCGCCTTTACCACGAACCAAGCCTATCTCGCAAAAGGGCTGCTCAACCTCGGGAAAGACATGCGGGTCTGGGAGAGTACGTCAAACAAGGCAGGAACCGGGTAATTGGCCCGGTTTCCTCATCGTCAAGAGCCCTGGAATCACCGTTTTTACCGGAGCCGCGAACCGGCGTGGCAGACCGAACCTCGCAAGAGAAGTATATTTACCTGCAGATAGACTCTTTTATCCATGTGTGGCATTGCCGGGCAACTGCAACTTTCGGGAGGGACCGCGGATCGGGATCTGATCCTGCGGATGTCCGACCTCCTCAAACACCGCGGGCCCGACGGGGACGGCACCTACATAGACGGGACGATAGGGCTTGCTCATCGCCGCCTGGCAATCATCGATCTCTCCGAAGAGGGGCGCCAACCGATGACCAACGAGGATGGAACGCTCTGGCTGGTCTTCAACGGGGAGATCTACAACTACAGGGAACTCATGGAGGAACTGATCGCGCACGGCCACCAGTTCCGATCGAAGACCGACAGTGAAGTGATCCTGCACGCCTACGAGGAGTGGGGAACCGGTTGCCTGCAACGGTTCAACGGGATGTGGGCATTCGCTCTCTGGGACGGGCGGCGCCGCGAACTCTTCTGCGCCCGGGACCGCCTGGGGATAAAACCGTTCTATTACGCCCGAACCGGCGACTCGTTCCTCTTTGCCTCCGAGATCAAAGCACTCCGTGCACATCCCGGGGTCGGCAGGCACCCCAACGAGAAGATGGTGTCTGCATTCCTCGCGTGGGGTCTCGCGGATCACACCGACCAGACGATGTTTGACGGAGTGCTCCAGCTGCTTCCGGCGCACTACATGATCATCGGAGAGAACGGGATCGTGGAGCATGCGGCCTTCTGGGAGGTCACGTTCAATCCCGTTCTGAACTCGGAGCCCGGCTCGGACGAACGCCTTGCTGCCGAGTTCCTGGAGCTCCTCGAGGATGCGGTCGACCTCCACCTGCGAAGCGACGTGCCGGTCGGAACCTGCCTCTCCGGCGGACTGGACTCTTCCACGCTGACGGCGCTCATCAACCGGGCGATCCGCCGGAAGACGCCCGTAAAGGAATCCTCCCGCCAGAACACGTTCTCCGCCTGTTTCGAGGACAAACGGTTCGACGAGAGCGACTACATCGATACCGTCGTGACGAGCTCGGACGTCAGGTCGCACCGGGTCTACCCGGACACCGGTTCCATCTGGGCCGATCTTGAGCACCTGCTATACATCAACGATGAGCCGTTTGCCGCCCTGACGTTGTACTCGCAGTACTGCGTCATGCGGCTTGCCCGGGACGAGGTGAAGGTGGTGCTGGACGGGCAGGGGGCGGACGAACTCCTTGCAGGCTACATCGCCTACCAGTTCTGCCATATCAGGGATCTGATCAGGGAGTTCCACCTGCTTCAGGCTGCATGTGAGACACTCGGAACGCTCAGACACCACAGCGATTTCCTCTCGTACGCCGTAACACAGCTGTTCACGAGGAAGAAGCGCCGGAGCCTGATCCGGTCGGAAGGGTCGCGCTTTCCCCGCTACCGTGGCACCCTGAACGAAGCCCTCAAGACCGACCTGATGCGGGCGAACCTGCCGTATCTGCTCCACTGGGAAGACCGGACGAGCATGGCGTTCTCCATTGAAGCACGGGTCCCCTACCTGGACTACCGGGTCGTGGAGTTCCTGGCTTCGCTGCCCGCCGACCAGAAGATCCGGAACGGCATAACCAAGTTCATCCTGCGGAAGGCAATCCGGGGGCTGGTGCCCGACGCGATCCGGTGCAGGATGGACAAAAAGGGATTTGCCACCCCCGAAGAGGTATGGATGCAGGGGGATATGAGCGGGAGGGTCCTTGAGATTCTGTCGTCCGAGGCGTTTAAGAGCCGCCCCTACTGGGATGCTGACGCAGTAGCAGAGAGTTATAAGGCCTTTCTCCAGGGGAACATGCCCTACTCATCCGAGATCTGGCGTATAGTCTGCTGTGAACTCTGGCTGCGCCGGTTCATCGATCCGGCAGCATAGCCCAGGCAAGGAGGAAGGGGATCTCCTCTATCAGATCTGGCCCAGGCGGACGTACTGTTTCAGCCCATAACTCGCAAAACTGTAGGTATATTGTATCGCGCGGACGATGCCGGACGGCCCCTTTCGGTAGAGTCCCATCCCGATGAGCATGTTCCCGAAATAGTGAAAGACCAGTTTCACATTCCTCACGAGCAGCGCCCGCGAGGATATTCTCAGGCCCTGGAGATCTTCTGATGCATTCCGTCCGATCGCCTCAAACCGCTCCTTCTTCTCTTGCGGATAGTCCTCGAAGTAGCCGCGATGGTGATAGATCGCCTTCGGGACAAACTTGATTCTGCCGGTGACGACCGCTTTCTCATGGATTGCACCGTAATATCGCAGCCTGTCCCTCTTCGCAAGCCTGACATGGATCTCCGGGTGCCCGCACGGTGTTTCAAGGACCGTGCCGTCCGGGAGGACGTCGTGCCTGAGGAACGAGTAGGCGTCGTACTTCGGGGAGGATGTAAGGCCTCGGAGGCTCTCGAGAAGCCCCGGCTCGAGCGTCTCGTCGGGGTCGAGGATGAAGACCCAGTCGTTTCGTGCCTGCTCGATACCGCAGTTCCGCTCGATGGCAAAACTGCCGGAGAACTTCCTCTGGATCAGGACAGCGCCGTACTTCTCGGCAACGCCGGCCGTATTGTCCTCGCTCTGCCCGTCGACGATGACGATCTCATCGACGTATGCCGATATCATCTCAAGCGACCGGGCCAGAGCCTCTTCTTCGTTTTTTGTTATAAGGCAGGCTGTGATCCCCATGCTGTCACCGCTTCTTGTCTCGAATCTCAACGTTCTCAAGGGTTCTCGTATAGATGCCCTGCACGGTGCCGGCGATCCGGGCCCAGGAAAACAGGTCCACTGCCTTCTTGCGGGCCGCAACCCCCATCTCCCTCCGGGTGGTATCGTTGGTCAGGACATTCACCAGCGCATCGGCGAGCCCGGAGGGATTTTTCGGTTCCACGAGGAGCCCGGTTTTACCGTCGTCGATGAGATACGGTATGCCCCCGACATTCGTCCCCACCAGGGGTCTGCCGCACGCCATTGCTTCGAGCCCTGCAATACTGGTCGCCTCCTTGAGGGAGGGCAGAACCACGACGTCCGCTGCCGTGTACCACGAGGGCATATCGGCGTTCGGGACAGAACCGGCGAAGACGATGCGATCCTCGACCCCGAGTTCGCGGGCCCTCTCCCGGAGCAGGGTCAGTTGATCGGGATAAGATCCCCCGACGATGAAGAACCTGGTATCCGGACACTCCCGGAGGATCGCCGGAGCCGCTTCGATCAGGTATTTGACTCCATTTTTCGGTTCTAGACGGCGGGGACAGAGCACGATCCGGGTCTCCGGCGCGAGAGCGTACTGTTGCCGGAGATTTTTGGGGGGAACGTTCGGCGAAAATTTGTCCGTATCCACCCCGTTCGAGACGAACGTGATCTTTTGCCGGGGAACCCCGAGCGACCCGACCGCTCCGGCAAGTTCGTCGCTCGGGGTGATGATCTGATCCATGCGTGCGTAGACCCACCGGTACAGCCACAGCATTCTCCCCCGCTCCAGGCGATCCAGGAAGCCGGAGGTATGCTCGGTTGCAACCCCGGGAACCCCTGACTGCAGCCTCGACACGAACCCGTCGGGGAAGACGTAGTGTGAGTGCAGGAGATCGATCTTTTTCTCCCTGACGATACGCCTCACGGTGAAGTACTCGAACAGGGCAAATACCGGGTACAGCAGCACGGTGTTTTTGGGGAGGTAGATCCTGACGATATGAAGACCGTCTACCGTCTCCTCTTTCGGGGCGAAAAACGCATCTCGAAACGTAACTATCGTGACGTCGTTCCCAAGATTCCTGAGCGCTCTGGCAAGTTCGTAGACGTGTGCCGCAATCCCCCCGACGTTCGGGAGGAAATCCACCGAGAGTATGCAGATCCTGAGCCCCATTCGCTCCCCTAACTACATTTACGTTCGACTCATGTTATGCTTTCCCATCTCTATGTTCGCAGGGCAGTTAGCCCACGGACAAAAAACGGTGCGACATAGCACTATATATGGCACCGGGTCAATTTTAATGAACTACCGCACTCCATCATGCAGGTGAACCATGAGCGTTGCGATCATCCTCGGTACACGGCCTGAGATCATTAAGATGTCCCCGATCATCAGGGAGTATGAACGGAGGGGAGATGACTACTTCATCCTCCACACCGGCCAGCACTACTCTTACTCGATGGACAGGATCTTCTTCGAACAACTGCGCCTCCCGGATGCACGATACAACCTCAACGTCGGCTCGGGCCTGCAGGGAGAACAGACCGGGAAGATGCTCGGACAGATAGAGCGGGTTTTGATCGATGAGAAACCTCATGTGGTCCTCGTGCAGGGAGACACCAACACGGTGCTCGCGGGAGCGCTTGCCGCAGTGAAACTCCACATTCCGGTTGGGCATGTCGAGGCCGGCCTGCGGAGCAACGACCGGAGGATG
>LDZT01004930.1_pt1 | contig 16382 bp, 15 predicted proteins | sample 615521 | NCBI WGS metagenome assembly LDZT01 (sample SAMN03408292, study PRJNA278302) | terrestrial metagenome | isolation source: oil reservoir sample SB1 | place: USA: Alaska, North Slope, Schrader Bluff formation | collected 2011-09
TTTAGTTTTTTATTTCAGAAAATAATGAGTTTAAAGAAAAATAAAATAATTGTTTATCAAAACACAAATTTCAAAAACCCTCAAGTTTTTGACAGTGTCTTCTTCCGAGAAATTACTTTATGGAAGATAAAGTTACTGGAAATATGCAAACGACTGACAAAGCCCTTATTGGCATTGGGACGGTAATTGATGACCATCCGTCCCTGGTTGATGCCATGAATGAAAATGGATTAGTCTGCGCTGGTCTGAATTTTGAAGGATTCGCACATTTTGAAGAAAAACCAGTACCGGGAAAAACAAATATCACGCCTTACGACTTCATTTACTGGGTGGTCTCCAACCATGATACAATTGATGAAGTTAAGAATGCTCTTTCTAACATAGATCTAGTAGATGTGCCCTTAAATGACCAGACCCCAGTACCCACGCTCCACTGGATGATAACTGATAAAACTGGTTCGTCGATTGTAGTTGAAAAAACTAAAGAACAACTTGCAGTCTACGATAACCCTGTGGGAGTAATGACCAATCAACCTACCTTTGACTGGCATTTGATGAATCTAAACAGATACATATCTATTAATCCTAATCAACCAAAACCAGTCAAGTGGAGTGACCAATTGTTGCAGATTCATGGTGTTGGAGCTGGTACTCTGGGACTGCCCGGAGATTCGCATAGCGTTGCAAGATTTGTGAGAATTGCCTATGCTAGAGCTCATATGCCCGTTCTGGAGGATGATATCAGTGCTGTGACCCAGTGTATGCACATGCTTGACTATGTAAAAATGGTAAAAGCCGGGGTTTTAACAGAGGGAATGGCAGAAAAAACAACATATTCTGCTTGTATGGATCAGGAAAACGGCATCTATTATTACAAAAATTACGGAAATAGCCGAATAAATGCGGTTAATATGCATAAAGAAGACTTGGATGGTGACGAAGTAATCAAATGCCCCTATTTAACAACACAGGATATAAATTATCAAAATTAATACGTGTTGATAATGGAATTATATTCCATTCTTTTTTATTAAATAGTAGCTTTTATTTAAAAAATGCTGAAAAAAATATCATCTAAACCTCACCCTTCAACTCTTTCAACTCCTTTTTCATCTCCACAACAAGTTTCTGCAGTTCCCTGATTTCATCCATTGAATAATTAAGAGGGGAACTTTAGACATTTAAGTAGTATACTTAGGTAAGTTTTTCGGAGATCGTCGGGGTCGGCTAGGCAGTATACATCCCATACCTGTCTTTAAAGTTCCAATGCTTTCACCCACCCCTTACATCCTAGCTTCATACACCGGTACCAACCCTACAACATAAACGACACAATAACAGTTTACGGAAAATACTTCTACCCTGCGGCGTTGATTCACCCCCAGAATTAGCCAACAAGGGATTAATCATCATAAGAGCAGGATACATTGATAAAGCGTGAATAAAAATGAGTAAATGTAGCACATTTAATACTATGAAACTTGATTTTCATCATTCTCTTTAAATCATTTATAGGAAAAAATTTATTATTTTTTAATCAATATATAAACTAGATAAATTAATTCTAAGGGGGGAATTATTGCATGACTGAAAGTCCTGCTTATACTGTGGAAAGTAAAGAGGGGGATATTGAAATTAGGGTTTATCCTGGTTATATTTTGGCTCAAACAGATGTGAAAGCTGATTTCGATGAAGCAATTGGAATGGGTTTTTCTATTTTAGCCAATTACATTTTTGGAGGCAACAGGAAAAAATCTAAGATATCTATGACTGCCCCAGTGTCTGGTGAAAATTTATCTGAATCTGAAAAAATCGCCATGACCGTACCCGTCACTGAGGAAAGTGTCGATTCTGAAAAGATACCTATGGCCGCACCAGTAACTGAAGAATCTGTTGATGAGTCCGAGAAAATCACAATGACAGTCCCCGTTACTGAAGAAAAACCTGATTCTCATTTATACCGTATTTCTTTTACAATGCCATCTAAATACACATTAGATACCTTACCTGAACCTGAAGATAAAAGAATAAAATTTAAAGAAGTTAAAAACCAAAAGATGGCAGTTTTAAGATTTAAAGGAAGGGTTAATCATAAATTAGCAGATAAAGAAACGGCAGAACTTAAAAATTGGCTAGAAAAAAATGATATAAAACCAAAATCCAATTTCATCATTGCACAATACAACCATCCTGCTGTACCTGGCTTTTTCAGGAAAAATGAGGTAATGGTAAAAATATAATAAACTATAGAGATTTGTGGCCCGTGAAGTCTTAAATTTTTTAAATTGAGAAAAGTGGAACCTGCCAGTCCTGAGGATGCATTCTTATTAATCAATTCTCATCAGGGGCTGCACTGCTTAAAAAGGTTAGAATAAGTATAACTACAGTTAAAATAACTCCAATGAAGAATGCTGTCTGGAATCCATCAACCAAGGCACCTACGGGTAGTGTTTTCTCTACTATTGATCCATGAGACGTTAAGGTTTGACCATATTGGCTGATGGTTTTGTTGAAAATTGCTTCAAAGACAACAACTCCCGTTACCACCCCTAGATAGCGGGCGGCATTTAATAAGCTGGATACTGTATACTCCATCCCCGGAGGGCTGTAACTTATCACCAGCTTACTGTTAGCAGGATTAGAAACTCCGTCAGATAAAGCTCTAAGAGCAAGTACAATTAAAATAAAGGTTAAACTTACTGTTTGATCGAAAAAGGTGAAAAATACAAGAGCAATCAACAGTATCACAACACCCAAAATATTGATTTTTTTAGCACCAAATTTGTCAGAGAGCCGTCCGGATAAAGGCCCCCCCACCAGTATTATCAGAGTTGCCATAAAAATAATGAGCCCTGCCAACTCCGTGCTGTAAGACATAACTAGATCTAGATAGAAAGGGACCAGAAATATGGTCCCAGTTAAGACTAATGTGGTTAAAAAAGCTATCAAAACCGTGAGGGTAAGGTAAGGGTTTAAAAATAGTTTAAGATCTATCAAGGGATAGGGGTGACGCAGCTCCCAGAAAATAAAAATTAATCCCAGGATAATACTTATTGTTAAACCAACTGAAATGGTCAAAATAGGAAATTCTACGGTTCTCATTGGTTCAATAGCTAATATCAGAGCGAAAAAGGATATGAATAAAATAATAGCCCCTATTTTATCTAATTTATCCTTAGGGGAAATAATTGTTTCTTTTGGCATGGATTTTTGGGCCATCAATAAAACTATTATTCCTATAGGAACAGTTACGATGAATATCCAGTTCCAGCTAGCGTATTCTAGGATTGTTCCACCTATCAAGTACCCTATTGATAAACCCAGGGTAGTGGCCAGGGATATGTAACCAAAGGCCTTACCTCTATTTTTTGAGGAAGATATCTTTGATAGGATAGCAGGGGTAACTGAAAGAAGCATAGCTGAACCAATGCCCTGAATTGCTCTGAATATAAGAATATGTTCAATTTTAGAGGATATGCCACAAAATAAGGAAGCAAGAACGAATATGAATACCCCCCACATGAAAATGGTTTTATGACCCACATAATATGCTAAACGTCCGAAGAATAAGAGTAATCCCACTAAAGTAATAAAATGGCAGACTATCACCCAAGATACTGTGGCGGAACCAATACCAAAGTATTGGGCAATGGTTGGTAGGGATAGGTTAACCATCCCCGCACTGAAAGACCATAAAAACATACCGGAGATTATAGTAAGGTTTACTAAACTCCTATTTGATATTTTCCCGTTAACATCCAAAAAACATCTCCCCCACCATTTAAATCTATTATCATATTCAACTTAATATCTAATATATCAAGTTGTTTTGAAATAAGGGTCGGCTAGGTATTTTATAGGGATCTTGCTTCTAAAAACCACCAGTAAACGAAAAGAAAAATAAATATTTAATCTATTTACTATTTTTAATGGATAAAAATAAAATTATTAATTCATTGCACGGTTAATTAAAAAAATAAGTAACTTAAATTAACCATAAAGTGAGGGAAATGCTTAAAGAACACTCAGGGTATCACCAGGTTGAATCCGTAATCGAAACCAGATAGGATACCTAAAAATTCTTTTAAATCTCCAGGGTTTCCTTTAAATTTCGATTTATCACTGGTAATTTCATCATATTTAATTTCACCCAGTAGTAGGGCTACCAATGTTGGAATGGGTAGGGTTAGTTCAATGTCTGGTGATGTTTCCTGGTAGTTCATCCGGGGTATTAAAACAGAATCTTCTAAAGCCAGGTTGCATTTTTCATTTCTATCGGTTAAATCTAGGTTTATTTTAATTTCTTTTCCTTCCACTAGATTTTTATCAATTAAAAGTCCCATAAATTCAAATAGTAATTCTGTGGGCATATTTAAGAGTGCATCTGTTATATCCACGGTGGTGATAACTTTGTTTCCTCTTAATTCAGCAGCACCCGTCAGGAAATTATTTCTCCATGTGCCATTTTCTGTTTGGTAACCTAACTGTTCCAGAGCATCTGCTTCTAAATATCGGGCATTTTTGTTGTTGGGATCGGCAAATACCAGGTGTTTACATACCTCCGCCACCCACCTGTAATCTCCTTCATCGAAAGATTTTTTGGCTTTCCGGAGAACTTCACTGGCTCCACCCATGAATTCCACATATCTTTTAGCAGCTTCTTCCGGGGGTAGAGCGTATAGGTTTGCTGGATTTCCATCGTACCATCCTAAATAAAACTGATATATGGCCTTTGAATTGTGGTTGAAACTACCATAATAATCTCTTAAGTACCACTCATTGGCTAAACTTGGGGGAAGTTTCATTTCTTCTGCTATCTCAATTGGTGTATATCCATGATTAACTAGTCTTAAAGACTGGTCATGTAAAAACTTGTAGGCATTTCTCTCCTTTTTTAGCATGTCAATGATCTCTTTATTTCCCCATTTCGGCCAGTGATGCTGTGCTATGAGAGTCTCTATTTCATTACCATAGGTGAGTAATATGCTATCAATTGCTTTCCACCATTTTCTTGCATCCCTTACCTTAGCACCTCTTAAAGTAAGAATATTGTGAATGTGATGGGTCACTACTTCCGCTGAATTGAATAATTTAAACTGCGGATAGTACATCATAAATTCTGCCGGAGCTTCGGTTCCACTGGCCATTAAAAACTCAATATCCACTCCGTCCACTGTCATTTTTTCTCCACTTTTTCGGATTATTTTGGTGGGAGCAATTAATGAGGAAGATCCAGTGGTGGCATTTTTTCCCAGACCTACATCTACCTGTCCTTTAGCTGATTTATTTAGAGTGAACCCGTACATGTAATTGGCTCGTCGGAGCATGGCTGTTCCTGCAAATACATTTTCACTCACCGCTTCCTCCATAAAACCTTCAGGGGCTATAACCTGAACTTCTCCCTTATCTACCTGTTCCTGGGTTATAACACCTTTCACTCCACCATAATGGTCCACGTGGCTATGGGTGTAAATAACAGCTTTTACTGGTTTTTTACCCCTATTTTTATAATATAATTCCATTCCTGCTCTGGCGGTTTCAATAGAAACTAAAGGATCAATGACTATTATTCCATTATCCCCTTCAATAATGGTGATATTTGCTATATCGTAAGATCGTATCTGATAAACCCTATCTTGAACCTTGTATAAACCACTGTACAAATTTAACTGCGCTTGTCTCCACAAACTGGGATTAACACTTGGTTCCCACTTTTTTCTAAGGAAGTCATAGCCCTTCATATCCCAAAGAATAGTTGCATCGTCACCTTTAATGATTAAATTTTCATCAGTTTCTATAAGGCCCTTTTGAGCCTCTTTAAAGTCGATATCATCATTGAAAGGTAGTTTTTCTTTCAGTTCTTCATTAAATTTTTTTGTAATTTCAGATGCATCCTTAATATTTTTTGTAAAGTCTTCCATAGTATCACAGCCCCTATGTGCAGATTTTTATCCTTTATTTTTAAATCCCCATGAAAGTAGTGAATAGTCTTTTTCAAGCCTTTTTTGAATATAATATTCTCAATAACTTTATAAAAATCAATTAATTTTGTAGATATTCCTCTGCCTAGTCTGTATTTCAAAATGTAGAAATATTTGGTCTTTTTGACTTATGCTTTACCAGATACTCAACAGTTCTCCCCACATTTACACGAACAATAAATATCTATTCGGGATATTTTCGTCCGAAATTAGATCATCACCCCCTGCTTCTACTTTTCCCATCTAAATCCTTCAAATCAATTTGTAGGATATAATAAATAATAATATTAGTATAAAATAGCTTAATAAATACTACTATTCACCATCAATATGCTAGAATTATATCAATTTTATTAGTCAAATTTTTAGTATTTAATTGCAAATTATGAAAAGAATCATACCAAAAAGAACTCTAAATAAAAATTTAATTTTATAATATTCTCAATCTAAAAAATAACCCTTAAACCTCACCTTTCAACTCTTTTAACTCATTTTTCACCTTAGACACCGTTTTCCCTGATCGCATACATCGAATAAATAACTGGTGAACTTTTTACATTTAAGTAGTCAATACACCTTAGGTAAGATTTTCTAAGTTCATCTGGTGTTTGATAAGTACTATCCATCCCGACCCCATCCTTAAACTTGTGGCCCACCATATACCTCCCAAATTTTCTCTGCCTATTCAGGTGTTATTGTTGGGTTTAAAGAATTTACGTGAAATGTATGGGGATTGGGATCTAAAAAAGTTAAAATAGTATTAATAATAATTATATAAAAAGATTGAATAATTAAGGAGTTACACTAAATGGAAAAACTGAGTAAAGTTCTGGCAATATTGTTAATTATTGTATCTGCATCCTTTGCTTATGTTTTAATTTTTGGATTGTCTTTTCCAGGTAGTGAGATTGATTTCTATGTAACTCCAGTTACCGGAGATGAAAACATCTCCACATATAAAAATTCATGTTCTGAACTTAACGTGTCAACTTTATTTGATTATAACGCTTTAAATGACCAAATGGTAAAAGTAACAGGCCAAATATCTAATAAAACCGAATATTCCCAATTTGACAAAACACGAACTGATCTACTAATCAAAGTTCCAATGCTTTCACCCACCCCTTACATCCTAGCTTCATACACCGGCACCATACCCTACAACATAAACGACACAATAACAGTTTACGGAAAATACTTCTACCCCATGGTTCTTGACTCTCCCCCAGAATTAGCCAACAAAGGCTTAATCGTCATAAGAGCAGGATACATTGAAAAAGTGTGAATAAAAAAATAATACAGTAACAAAATAGGTAATGTGAAATAATTAAGGTATGGGATAGCTCCAATGGGAAGGAATTAAAAAGTCAAGGATTAACAAGAGAACTACTATTAATATAAATAAAATTTCAATTATTGTTTTAGTTTCAAAATCTAAATCATCCCAAACCATATAATCACTCTTAAATAGGACTATTAATCCTATATCTTAAATTTTGCTTATAAATATTTGTTTGTTTATGATTTAATGGTGGGTTTGTGGTTAGGAATCTGACGCAAATAATAACCAAAATTACGAGCGGTATAATTAATAAATTTCTTAGAATTGTTGACTTCATTTAAAACCCTTTAATTGCTAGGACTTAAAACTAGATTGGATAAAGTAATATAAAAACTTAATTTAAAAATAATTCAAAAAAAATAACCCGTTAAATCTCACCCTTCAACTCTCGTAACTCCTCCTTCTCCCAGTAACGTTTTTAAATCCCTTATATCATCCAAGGAAAAGTTAAAGGGGTAATTCAATTGTTAACTTTTTAAAAAGTTTTTTAGTAATATTTTAATAACCATACATCAAATATCACCTTAAAAGACAAAAATCATGGTAACTGGGCAGGGATTATAGTGGCACTAACTGGAACTTTTTATAATCTATTTATTATTTTCATTGCTGCGATTTTGGCACCGATTGTAGCCAGTGTTATCCCTCGATTTAAATTTCCAGCAGTAGTGCTGGAAATCTGTTTAGGTATTGTTATCGGCCCCCAAGTACTGGGGCTGGTTCAATTAGATCCGGTCATTAATGAACTAAGCCAGTTTGGTCTGGGCTTCTTATTCTTCCTGGCAGGTTTTGAGATTGATATTGATCGCCTGAAGGGTAAGCCCTTAACCTATGCAATTATAGGCTGGATTATATCGTTAATAATATCACTCCTCATTGGAGGGATTCTACAGGCAAGTGGTCTGGTAATTTCATTCATTTTCATAGGTTTGGCCATGAGCACGACTGCAATTGGTGTTCTCGTCCCAATTTTAAGGGATGAAGGTGATTTAAACTCTAATTTTGGCAGATTTGTTTTTTCAGCAGGGGTTGTGGGTGAATTTGCCCCATTGACTATCTTGGCCTTATTCTTCAACAAGGTTTATAACAACTTCAGCAGCTTGATTCTAGTCATCTTGTTTATTGTAATTGCATTTGTCATATTATTCACAGTAAGACGATGGCAACCCCCATACATCGTTGACTTGATGAGAAAAACTATGAATAACAGTGGTCAGCTGGCTTTGAGACTTTCACTTCTCCTATTAGTTGCTTTAATTTTTATTACCATGAATTCAGGAATAGATTTCCTCTTTGGAGCATTTACAGCAGGAATTATTCTTTCAGAAGTAATGAAAATGGCTAAAAATAAGAATGATAAGGACATTGAGAATATGCGAATTAAATTTGAAGGCATTGGTTTTGGTTTATTAATTCCAATTTTCTTCATTGTAAGTGGGATAAATTTCAATTTAAACGCATTTTTAACCAGTCCCACCAGCCTTTTAATGGTCCCAATATTCCTTATTTCCTTTTTTATTGTCAGAGGATTCCCTTCTATGGTTATCTACCGTAAGATTCTATCAAAAGCAGAACGAGTCCCCCTTGCCCTATTTTCTGCAACTCAACTGCCCATGGTAATTGTTATAACAGATTTAGCCGTGAAAAGCGGAGCCCTACACACGAATAATGCTGCAGATCTGGTAGGAGCTGCCATAATATCTGTAATTCTTTTCCCATTTATTGCACTAATCATACGAAATTCGAAGACTAAACAAAAAGTAGGATCCGATAATTAAAAATATTGCGTCTTGGAATTTATATCACTATTTGTGCCTTTAAAACTATCCAAACCAGGCCGTAATTCTTCTAAAACTATTTTTTTCTATGACACTTCATTTTCTTCAGAATTAGACATACGAAGAATCACCGTTTCTTAATCTTCTCAGTGGTCACGGTTTTCTCGATTAGTTTTCCGTCTTCACCATATTTGGCAACAGTTGTTTCAGTTTCCTCTTCACTTTTCGCACTTTTTCCAGAGGCATAATAACTGTCAAGTGTTCTAGATCCGAAATAAAACAGTATTACTACTGCTACAATGGCCGTGAAACCCGTTACCACGGTTTCTGAAAGATCTATCTGTTGAGGAATAACCTGAACAACTGTTTGGTTAGCTGTCTGATTTAATACCGCAACTTCTGCTGATGTGTTACCTGTTACCTGGAATTGAAGTATATTCTAGGGAATGCTAATGTTGGTATGAGACCTAAATACACAGCGAGTTCTATTGTGATTGATTTTCTCATTTCATTTTTGTTACTGCCTGAAAGTACCCTAAAAATTCCTAAAACACTGCAAAATGAGACTATACCCATTATAAGTACTGGAAATGGTACAAAGACGAATTTTTTAAAAACAAATGCTAACCAACTGCCTAGCACTAATATTCTAATCATGACAATGTATGCTAAATATTATTTAAAGATAATCACATAATATACTACAATAAAAAAATGGTAGGGGGACTTATTTTATGTCTTATTTTATTACTGAGGAACATTGCCTGTGTTGAAAAGAGAACTTGGCGTAGATTCGGCAAGCGTTTTAGTGAGCTATAAGTGGGGGGAATAAGGTTATGAGTGTTAAAACAATAGAACAAGTCACAGCAGTGGCTAAAGATGTTATGAATTTTATTAAAGGAAATGGCTACCTGCCAGAATTGATTACTTTTAATGATAGAAGTCAGGTAAACCGGGCAACATTTCTGAGAATGATGTGTGCAACTATCTTAGAATTACATAAAGTACAATTAGCTAAAGAAAAAGGGGAAGTTTACAGTCCTTTGAAGATTTTAGATGATTACTATCCAGGACCACTCCAGAAGAAAGACCAAGTAACCAATAATGCTCAATGGCTTCTAAAGGACTATGTGGAAGTAGCAAATCGGACAAATGATTATATTAAAACTAATAAAACCTTACCTGAGTTGAATGATACCTTAAATTATGGTAAACTTGGTTTTTGGGGAATAATATGGACTTATAGCAGGGTTTTAGGATGGTATAATGAAAATAAATACCTCCCCAAATATGTAGTTTTAGAAAATAAGTTCAAAGTGGACGATAAAGAAGATGGTCCGGATAGTGATGGATGCTACAGAAGCAAACGCTACTTAACAGATGCCAACATTAAACAAGACACCAATTATTGGTGTGCTTGTAATATCTTTCAACAAATCATGTATGAGTTGTATGGACTCATAATCAGTGAATCAGAGATAGCAAAGGCCATGGGAACCACAAAAGATGGAACAGGCCACAAAGAAATCATATCTGGAGGCAAAACCATAGCACAAAGATATGGCCATAACATATCTATTGAATTTAGAAATTACTCTGACATGACTGAGGAGGAACTAGGAAAACTTGTTGCACATCGAGATGTGGGACTATTCATCCATGACCTTTATAAACTAAAATGGGGTCATTATGAATATTTAATAGGTCTTTGCATAGCTTCAGGAATTTATGTGGTTGCTAACAGCTTAAGTGGAGGATATATTGAGAACAGGTCACGTTCTACAACGCAATCATATATCAATGGGATGAATCAGCCCAGTATTGGAATAGTTAAAAAAATAAGCTGAAAATTTGATTGATAAGTCACCCTTACCTGGATTTTTTCTGTGTAGGTACATTCATTTATTATTACATAAAATTATGAAGGGCTGGGGTAATCAGCAGGAGTAAGTAAAGTCCTATTCGAGAACCGATTAAAATTAAGTCTAGACTCATCCAAGTAGTTTACCTAATAAAATAACATTGTTTAGAATTTTGTTTAAGTAGACAAAATGAGTTGTGGAGTTTAATTTAATGAATCAATTCAATCTCATTATTTATTAAAACCATTATTATAAAAACAAAACCTACAGATATTAATAGCCATTTTATCTTATCCTGATCCGATTTGCGACATGAGTCCATGGATTCTCTTACACTTAACCAATAATCTAAAACCTTAAATATTGCTTTTGAAATACTATTTTTTACTTTACATGGGGGGAGATGATAATAACATTAATATCTATCAAAACTGGGATTAAATTAATTTTAACATTATTTATTCTTTTAGTTTCTCTTTCAATGGTTAGCGCAGCCGAATCAGATAACCAGTGGCCGCAACAGGCTTATGATAATCAAAAAACCAGTCAATCCCCTTACCTATCTTCTCAAAATGACTCAGTAAAGTGGAATTATTCATCGGCCAATAACTCTGTTTTTGAAGGTAAAAGTGTGTTATTTGGATCCACACCAGTCGTTGGTTCTGATGGTACAGTATATGTTGCTTACGATGACGTTGGTGATACCAGCTATGATATTTACCGCCTGGTTGCCCTGAACCCCAATGGAACTACAAAATGGACTTATACCTTCTCAGATCCTGAAAAATCAGTCATAACATCTTTCCCCGTCCTGGGTCCTGATGGAACTATTTATGTGACCCTGAAGTCTAATGGTGATATGTCTTACTATCAGGGAACGTTAATGGCCCTTAAAGATACGGGAACCGAAGCAAAATGTGTGTGGGAATACATTTTGCCTTTAGAGCTTCGTGATCCTTCTACTGGTACATCAGCCATTCCATCACCAGTGATTTTTGATGACGAGACCATCTACTTCGGTGCTAAAATGGACATTGATGATGGCCGGTTGGTTATTTTTGCACTGAATCCCAATGGAACACAGAAGTGGAATTACACAGTTATGGATGGAGATAGCAGCCACCTGGTGGGTCAAGTGAGTTTGTCCAAGGACGGCACTATTTATTTTAACGCTCTGGTAGGCCAATACTTGGATTCTTATTCCGTCTTCTATGCCTTGAAAGATAACCAAAACAGTGCCATTTGTAAATGGAGCTACACAATAAGGGATGATGCCAGAATTTACCCGGTAGGATATTCTACCATTGGCCCTGATGGCACTATTTATGTGGGATTTGAAAAACTGGCCCATGATAGCTCCTGGAATTCTTACCTTTATGCTTTTGAAGATAAGGGCAGTTACGTGCTGGTGAAATGGATTATAAGTGAATTTGATCGAATAATGGCTCCCCCGGCTATATCTTCAAATGGAACTATATACCTGGCTGCATCTGATTTAGTTTCAAAAGAGAGAAATTTATACGCATTTACAGATTTAGGGAGTGAAGCTTCATTAATCTGGAAATATCCCATAAATAACCTAGAGTGGTCCCCCACAATTGGAGCCGATGGCACTCTATATGTTATGTCTTTCATGTCCTCCCTGTATGCCATAAATCCCAATGGAACCTTAAAATGGACTTCTAATATACCATCAGCACTTAAACCAGCCATAGCAAAAGATGGAACCCTGTATGGTGGAGGTACATTTGTTGATGATTCCCATGAACCGGTAATCTATACATCAGTAATTTATGCTTTTATGGCTCCAGCTTCAGATATTTACCTTTTAACATCAATGGATAATCCAAATCCCACTTTAGGTGATATAGTCACAGCCACCTTGAAAGTGGGAAATAATGGACCCAACGTTGCCTACCAAACCATTTTGAAGTTTGCACTACCGGAAGGTATGCAATTTATTAATACCTGGGCAGATAACGGCACCATCTATTACGATCCCGCGACCCGGACCGTGCTTTGGGACCTGGGAGATTTACCAGTGGGTGATCCTTATGCTTATGTTCAATTTATGGTAAATCGTATAGGAAACTTTATTATAACTCCCGAAATAACCACTGCCAGCTTTAACCCTAACTTGAATCAAAAAATACAGGCCCTGTTCATTACAGTTAAAGCACAGAATAAAACTAAAACTGTAAATGCCAGTAAAGTGAAAACTGTAGGGATGAAAAATACAGGAATGCCCTTTTACGCAATTATCATGGCTCTTTTAATAGTTCTAGGGAGTTTTTTGACGGCCAAAAAAAATTGAATAATAAATGGAGCCTCCTAAATGGAAAAACTGAGCGAAATTCGTGATTTTCATGTATTTATTTTGGAGAAGAAAAAGTTGAGGATAGCTAAGTTTTTGGATAAAAAAGAGGATTAATATGGTTTTTTTTAACTCCTTCTTCCTCTCGGAGACTTTAGCATACAGTTGTTAATTATCTTTCAAAGTGAGGCTTTAAGGAGTAGTTTGCCCAGTTCTTCGGGCATGGTGGCCTGGGCAATATGGATTGTTGGCAGATTCCATATGGTCCAATCTTCATTGCTGGTTTGAATTTTTTTAATTATAACGTCCAGGAAGACGGCGATGTCGCCTTCGGTGCAGCGAATAAAAAATTTTTTCAGGAACTTTGCTTTTTCCGGGTCGTATTGAATTTTTTCCACATACGCCAGGGAAGGTTCAAGCCCTGGAATGGCGACCTCCGGATCCAATCCACTGAGTTTGAGGACGTCAAACAGCGATTGCCCCGGGTCGGGCCAATCAGCATCAAGATAAACAACTCTATCAATTCTTTCCGGGATTTTTGAGGCTACACCGGTGATGATCATACCACCATAGCTGTGCCCGACTAGAATTATATTCTGGAGGTTATTACTGATGATTAGGTCGCAAATCTGTTGGATATGTCCGGTTAAATTACAGGTATGCTCATCTTTGAGTGTCGGTGTGAAACAGCGGTGATTATGCGCCTTGAGTATTGGGGTGACCGTGTCCCATACTGCACCACCGAGCCTGCCGTTGGCAGTATAAACTTTGGGACCCTTGGTAGTCTGGTTCCACGTGTCGGTAGATACATCTCCCCCATGAACCAGTACGTAGTCTGCCATTTTAATCCCCCCTTCAAATGAATTACCAATTTAATATAAAGTTTCCAGATTAACCATAGAACTTTTGTTGACAATACGAAAAAATTTCCAGTAGTATTTTTATTTGATCAAAGCAATATACTTTCCTATTTTTTAGGAAGATTTACCAAAATAGGTTGAAAACATCATTCCCTGGAAAATAAATGATTAAAATGATATCATAGTTTCAAGAGAAACCCGAATCTTATATGTTTAGAGTACTGTAATTAATACTCTTTTACCCCAGCCCGCACATATTTATTAAGTATTCAATTACATATCTTTTAATAATAATAAATAGGGCGGGAAAGTATGAAAAGAATAACTAATAAACGCTGGTTTGGACCTAAACATGTTGGTTGGGGGCCGGCTCCAAGAACATGGCAAGGATGGGTTATTACCCTGGTGTGGTTGATATCGATAGTTTCGACTTTACTTTATCTGCATAGTATTTCTGCATTGACCATTGTCAATATAGCAATCGTTATCATAGTTGCTGCAATCATTCTTTTAACCATTGCTGCTTTAACCTATGGACCCGATGAAGATGAAAAAAGTTAATTTATGGTGGTATTCTTCTTAAATAGGAAAATTCAGGTCAAAAAAAATAGTTCAAGGTATAAAACATGTATAAAACGTACAATAACATCTGGGAAAGAGTGGGGATTCTTCTAGGGCCAATATTAATAACTATTTTTATCTGCTTCAAATTTACCGACCCTAATTTTTCATGGCTGGCCTTTTTATACTGGATTCATTTACCACTGGTCATGATCCATGAAACAGAAGAATATATCCTCTCTCCAATCGGATTTGAAGAATTCGCTAACTTTTACACGGTATTAAGTAAAGATCCACCAGAAGAAGACTCACCCCTATCCCCGGCTTACAAACTATTTGTAAACATGTCCATATGGATCTGGGCTATACTGGGTGCGTTACTGGTTACTGTTTTACCATGGGTTGGTATGGGGTTAATATTCTTCCAATTACTCATAAATGGCATACAACATACCATTATCTTCCAGATAAAAAAACCAGGGTATAATCCTGGATTTTTAACCACCTGGTTGGTTTTAAACCCATTTTGCGTGGTAACCCTCTTCTATGCCTACTATGCCCATGCTTTAAGCTCCCTGGACTGGCTACTTTCATTAATACTGGGTGTTGGCTTTATAGGGATCTTACTTCTAAAAACCACCAGTAAACGAAAAGAAGAATAAATACTAATTTTTTTTATCTTAGGGCATATTATATTTCATTTTCATTTGGGTTATGAAGTAAGGTATGTATGCCCTGTAATGGCGCCCTAATTTATCAAAATATAAATAGGATAACCCTAAAATGTGAGTTATCTGTTACTATAGGAGATCGTTTTTATGTCACAATTATCTTTTTTGGACAATGCCCGAGAGGGGAAAAATAACTGGTGGATGTACCTTATTACCTTTATTGCAGTTTTTTTAGTGATGATGTTGGGTACAATATTGCCTGTTGAAATATTAAACAAGTTTAACAACAATCTTCTAAACAGCATCGTGGGTTTGGGCGTAGGTTTTGCACTATCCTTAATTTCATTGTACTTACTGGCCAGATTTCTACATCACAAAAAGTTAATATCACTTATAAACACTGGAAAGCAAGTGAGATGGTCTCAAATATTTAAAGGGGGTATTTTATGGGCTGTATTAGCCTCATCACTCACCATCATTTATATGCTCTTAAATCCCTCTGCTTTCAAGTTTTCCTTTAATTTTTACCCATTTTTAATACTGGTTATTATAAGCTGTTTATGTTTCCCCATACAGGCCTTCTTTGAAGAACTTTTCTTTAGAGGGTATTTAATGCAGGGTTTTGGTCTGGTATTTAAAAGGGCACTAATACCCGTGATTATTACGTCTATTCTATTTGGAGTTATGCACGCATCTAGCTTAACCAATCTAAATCAGACTTTGCTGGTTATTACCTCCACTTCCATAATGGGTTTACTTTATGGAATAGTAACTTTAGCCGATAATGGTATAGAATTAGCTGCTGGTTCTCATATCGCCAACAATCTTCTGATGGCCATCTTTTTTAACTCGGGAGATGCAACATTTTCTAGCTTGCCCTCTTTATTTGTCAGCTCCACGGAGACTGTAGTTGATCTTATCATATTCATCATTGCTGCTGTTTTATTTGTACTAATTTTGTTCTGGAATAGAAAAGCAGATTTAAGAAAAGTCCTATATTCGAGAACCGATTA
>LDZT01005153.1_pt1 | contig 16371 bp, 15 predicted proteins | sample 615521 | NCBI WGS metagenome assembly LDZT01 (sample SAMN03408292, study PRJNA278302) | terrestrial metagenome | isolation source: oil reservoir sample SB1 | place: USA: Alaska, North Slope, Schrader Bluff formation | collected 2011-09
GTTTCAGATTTTGTCATTGCGAGCCTCGCAGGGGCGAAGCAATCTTCTGACACATTAGAAAAGATTGCTTCGTCGGGCAAAGAATGCCCTCCTCGCAATGACAAAAGGAGTATGACAGGCGGGATTCGGCGCTGGGAGAGGGAAGGGTGAGGGCAGATTGAAATTCTTAAATTTGAAAAATTTGGATGTGATCGATTAACAAATGTTTTTCAACATCCTCAGATAGCACAAGCTTGTGAAGAAGATTAATAATGCTTGCTTTTTACTTTTTTGATCAGATCAAGAAACTACAGGCTGATCCGGCTGAGCTGCAGAGCGTTGCGTAAAGCGGTCCAGCGCCCAAAAAGCAATCGCCGAGAGGAGGCCGATGCCCAGGCCAAAGAAATAGGGCGCGCGCATGCCGATGTTATCGGTGAGGATGCCAGCTGAAAGCGGTCCGATGGACATGGCGATATTCCAAGTGAGCCCGAAGACTCCTAAGTAACGTCCGCGCTGATTTTCTGGTGCCAGATTGGTGACATAGACGGTGGCAGTGGGTGCTATGATCATCTCGCCGATGGTCATCACCACCATAGCTGCCCAGAAGGTCCAATAGGCATTCCCCAATGCAATGATGAGCATGGAAGCCGCATAAAACAAGGCCCCAATGGGTAAAACTTTTGTGGCAGGCTTGCGGCTAGTGAGCTTGGTGATAAATACCTGGATGAAAACAACCATGAGCGCATTGGTTGTCGGTATCCAACTGTAGCGCGCTTCGTTGATGCTAAAGTTAGTTTTGAGGTAAACCGGAAGAAAGCCCCAAATGAGTGTATTAGCGATTTCCATTAAGGTATAGGCAGCTAACAGGCGGCTGAAGTGTCCATTGCGAAGCACTTCGCCGAAAACTTGCAACTGTTCACGCAAGTTGGTAACTTGTTGCCGGTTAGATTGTGGGTTGGTTTCCCGTAAAAACAAAACTGAAATCAACCCAAAAACAGCAAGAGCAATGGCAGCGACATAAAGCCCAAGGTTATAAGAAATCACCACAATTAACCCGCCCAGCACGGGGCCGAGCGCCACACCGATATTGCGGCCCATACGCACCAGGGCATAAGCCTGAGCGCGGTCTTCCGGGCTAAAGATATCCGCAAGCATGGCATCTGTGCCGACGCGATACAGTGGACCGAATAAGCCCGAAAATCCCATTAGTAAAGCAAACATCCAAAATTCTTGGGCAGGGACGTAAAGCAAATAAGCGAGAGCCTGACCAAACAAGCCGATGGTCATGATGACTTTGCGCCCGAAGTGGTCAACCAAAGGGCCGGCAACAATGGAAGCAATAAGCCCCGTGAGGGCGTTGATACTCAAGAGGCTGGTGACAGCCGTGAGCGGCAAGCCAAGCTTCTGGCTGGAATAAATGGTCATGAAGGGCCAAATCATACTGGTGCCGGTGGCGGAAATCACCAATCCAGCAAACATCAGCCAAAATTGGTTGGGGAAGTGGCGCTTTGCGCTCGTATTCGTCATGGGATACCTGAAATTTAACGTCCTTAATCTTAACATAAGGACCTGAAAATCGAAGATTTTTTGCAGAAGGAGATGTTATTAAGGTTGCTGCAAGGGGAAAGCGGCTTCGCAAGTAAAGCCGGCAGGTGCCATTGGGGCTTCGTAAGTATACAAGTCAAAGTAGAGCGTCAGCGGCTCGGATAAGCCTGCGTAGGTGATCTCATAGGGGTCGACAATTTGCTCTGCTTTGTTATAGACTGGATTTTGGCGACTGTAGATGATTTCCTCGAAGTTCGGTCCGCGCAGCGTGTTGAGGTAAGCTTCCATGCGGGCAACGCCATCGTAAAGGTTCTGGCTGCCCAGGCGGATGGGATTTTCGGGGCTAAGCCCGTAAGTTGGGTCGGTGGCGACCTGGCAGGCAGCCAGATTAGGCAGGAAGCGCACGTGGTCCAAGAGCGCTTCAAATGCCAACTGACCTGTGGTTGGCCAGAGAGTGCCAGCTTCGGCGGAGGCAGCCATGCCCAGCAGGCTGAAGCAGCGCCCATCGGGGTGCAGCACGGCCAGACGACCGAGCATTGGTTCGCCAAACAGTCTGCCTGTGAGGTCGGTTTGCAGCCCTTCCAGGCCAGCCGTGGAAAGCGGCTGCGGCGCGCTGCTGGAGAAATTGGCGATATCTGTGGGCAAACGCGCCAGAATTTCTTGCAGGCAGGTGGAAACATCTGCATCAGGTTCAGCAGGCTCATTGGCTAAGCTGAAGAACAAGGTTTCATTGGCGTTTGCCTGTGTGGCTTGAGCCCCATCGATTTCCAGGGAGAGTGGCATCATGCTCTCATCGACAGCAGCCAGTGGGGTGAAGGCGTAACCGCCAGCCGGCACAATTTGCTCGGCACCCAGCGTAATCCAGGCGACGGGGTTGGGCGTGAAGGTTGGCAGGGGAGTGGCGGTTGGACCAAGCGGCGGAACGTAGAGTGGCTGCTCCGGGCGGGCGAGCTGGGGCGCGGGGAAGTTACAAGAGGCAAGTAGCAGCGCGGTCAGCAGCAGAAAGGGAAAGCGTAATGTGCTTTTGGGGGTCATAGCGTGGGCGTGTCCTCGCTCTGCGGCAACAGCTGAAATTCTTTCAACATGGTGCGGAAGGTGGGCAGGAAGTCTTCCCAAACCTCGCTTTCGCCCATGCCGAGGAAAGCTAGCACATATCCTGGCATGGCGACCATCACGAGGCGCCCTTCCAGGTAGAGATCCCCGTAAGGTTTGGCAAAATCGAGCAACACAGCGGGAGATTTGGCTACTTCAGTCTCGCCTTGATTAATTACTTGGAAAGTATCATCTAAGTATTTCGTGAGGAAGGGCTGGAGCAGGGCATTCGCCTGATCGAGATGCTCCTGCGTATCGAAAGTGTCCGTCTCAGCCGCAAAGAGCAGCACGCGCAGTTCGGTGATTTCGCCGCTATAGTCGGCTGGTGTGAAGGCGAGCACGCTTTCCTCGGGCAGCTCGGAAGCCTGCCAGCCCTGGGGAATGGCAAAGCTGAAATTGCCAGCTGGGTCGATGTACGGATCGAGGGGCAGCGCCGGGTTGCTTTCTGCTGCACACGCGCAAAACAGACAGACAATCAAGAGCAAGGGAAATGTGTGTTTTACAAAAAAACTCGAAGTGGGCATCAGCTTTGATTTTATCGCAAAAAATGGGTTGGATTTCCTGCTAACCGTCTGTATTGAGCGACCAAAAGCTTATGTTCTCGCTGGTGTCCTCACCAGCGAGAAAACTTGACCGCAGGTCTCTATCATTTTCAAATTTCGCGGTCCTCCAGAACCAGCGAAAACCTGAGACCTAAAGGTCAAAAACCTTGCAGGGTCAGGAGACCCTGCAAGAACAAGGTGTTTGGCTGTATCTCGGTCTTCAACCGGATCGCTTAGGTATAATTAGCCAAGATGAAAACAGACTTGGCCGATGAGATTATTTACAGCCGGCGCAAGACATTAGCGATCAGCGTGCTGCGTGGCGGTAAGGTGGTCGTGCGAGCGCCACTGCGCACCAGCCGCGCACAGATTGCCACTTTCTTGCAAGAGAAAGCTGCCTGGATTGAACAGGCGCGTGCCAAAATGCTACTGGTGCAGCCGGCTGCCGAGCCTTATCGATACCATGAAGGGGAGTTGATTTGGTTTTTGGGTCAGCAATATCCACTGCATTTGACTGATGGAATAAAGGACGGGCTAGTATTTAAGCCAGGTAAGGGCTTTTGGTTAGCTAAAGAACAGCAAGCACAGGCTGGCGAGTTGCTGGCAGCCTTTTACAGGCGCGAATTGCGCGGGAGAGTGCTGCGCTTGGTTGAAGCCTACGCCAAACGAGACAGTTTTGCGCCCACTGCGGTGCATATCACCAGCGCACGCACGCGCTGGGGCTCCTGCAGCGGGAAAGGCAGCCTGAACTTCTCTTACCGCCTGGCGCTTACCCCACCAGCCTGCATTGAATATGTGGTGGTGCATGAGCTGGTGCACACCCGTATCCCCAATCACTCAAGCCAGTTTTGGGCGGAGGTGGCGCGCATCTTGCCGAGCTACCGCCAGCCGCGGGAATGGCTCAAGAAGCAAGGAGGCAGCCTGCCGCTGCTCAGTTAATCCGATTCGCGCACCAACATAATCCTATAAACCCTCAAATATGTCCGTTTTCGGACATTTTTTGATAAATTGTCCGCTTTTGACATCTTTTATTTTTGAAAATTGGTTGTATCATACCTGCATAAATAGAATATATGTTCTATTTAAGAGGCAGCGTATGATGACCCAACCCAATTCCAACTCTCCTGTGCATCCGCTCTCCTCGGGAAGTGCCTGCCGGGTTAGGGCAGGCACTTATCCTCAGGAGCAGGTCCAAAGTGACTTAGCTAACGCGCAAATCCGCGCACTGCTCTCAGATGAACGCGCGCAACAGCCCGATTTTTACCTGCATCATTTCAACGCCGATCAGCGCGCTGAGCTGGCTGCAGCGGCGCGCAAAACCTTAGATGACGAAGTGGTCATGCTGCGCACAGCCATCAAGCACTTTTTCCAGGCAATGCGTCGCGAGGAAGATGCCGATGCCATCGAGCGCATGGCAGATTCGCTCAACACCTTGGGATTGAGCTGCTCGCGCCTGGGCAATGTGCTCAAGATCAACCAAGCCTTGCAAGGCGCAGCGCAAAGCGGGGAGAAAGATGCGCTTTACGCTGAACTGATGGAGCACTTAGCGCTCGACACCCTCACCGACGAGGAACCACATGGATAGCGGCCAGTTGCTTGTCCAAACTGATTTGCAACCCGCGTGCTCCGAAAGAGAGGTATCGCGGGAGACAGGATTGCATCCCGTGAGCCAAGCAGAGCTGGTTGAGAAGCAGCGCCCTGAGACGCGTGCGCAATTCCTGCGCAGTTTACAGCAGGTGGAGCGCTTTGCAACCGTGCTCGGCGGCGCACAGCTGCGCAATTATCAACAGCGCGTCGCCCAAGCTGTGGCTGACTCGGTTTTGGAACGGCGCGGGCTTTCCCTCGTGGTCATGTTCCCCAGGCAATCCGGCAAGAATTTTTTACAAGCGCAATTGGAGGTTTACTTCCTGGTGCGTTTTGCACGCGTGGGTGCGGAGATGATTAAGTTTTCACCCACCTTTGAGCCACAGAGCTTGAACGCGATGCGCCGGCTGGAAGCAGCCTTACAAGCTAACTGGCTGACGCGCGACGCCTGGAAGAAAAGCAGCGGCAATCATTACCGCTTTGGTAATGCGCATCTCACTTTCCTTTCAGCCGCGCCAGGCTCGAACGTGGTCGGCGCCACCGCCGGCACCTTGCTCGAGCTGGATGAAGCGCAGGATATCGAGATTGATAAATATGATAAGCAAATTGCGCCGATGGCAGCTTCGACCAATGCCACCCGTGTCTTTTGGGGCACAGCCTGGACGGAGCAAACCTTGCTGGCGCGGGAACTGCGCTTAGCTGAAGAGGCTCAAGCACAAGACGGATTGAGGCGTGTCTTCCGCCTGAGCGCGGAGGATGTGCGCAAAGAGGTGCCGGCTTATGGCGCCTTTGTGGATGAGCAAGTGGCCAGGCTGGGACGCGCCCACCCGATGGTCCGCAGCCAATACTTTAGCGAAGAGACCAGCACAGAAGGCGGCTTGTTCCCACCGGCGCGTTTAGGCTTGATGCAGGGCAGCCACCCTGCCCGAGAGCTGCCCGAGCCTGGCAAGCTGTATGCGCTGCTCGTGGACCTGGCTGGTGAAGATGAAGCCATGCGCCAAGGGACTCCGACCGGACTGGAGCAACCCGAAGCTCTGTCCAACCCAGGGCGCGACGCAACCGCCATTACCGTGGTGGAGGTGGACCTGCACCTGCAAGCGGAGGCGCTGGTGAGCAAGCCTATCTACAAAGTGATGCAGCGCTACCTTTGGACGGGGGAAAAGCACAGCACGCAATATGCGCGCCTCTTGGCGCTCGTGGAGCACTGGCAGCCGCAGCGTATTGTGGTGGATGCCAGCGGTGTAGGAGCTGGGGTGGCGTCGTTCTTAGCTGACCGCTTTGGCGAGCGGGTGACGCAGCTGCGCTTCACCCAACAGATGAAATCGCGCTTAGGCTGGGGGTTTTTGGCGGTGGTCGACACTGGCCGCTTTCAGGATCATTTGCCTGCCGGTGCAGAAAGCGAAGCTGACCGCCTGCAAACGCTCTTCAAGCGCCAAATTGCCGGAGTGAGCTACCGCGTCAGCAACGGACCGGAGCGCCTGATCGCTTGGGGCGTTCCGGACTCGGCGCGAGATCCGCAGAGCGGGGGCTTGCTGCATGATGACCTGGTACTCTCTGCGGCGATGGTGGCAGAACTTGACGCGCAGCCTTGGAGCGTGAGCCACAGTGAGCCGCTGGTAATCACAGCACCTGACCCAATCAAAGAAATGGATGGAGGTTTTTAGATGACATATTTCACGACCAATCAGCAATACCCCTTAGGCATTGACCTTTCGGTCTACAACTGCAGCGCGGATGGCCGCCGCCGGCCAAATTTTGACCTGATTGCTGCGCACCAGCCAGCGGTCGAGTTTATCGCCATGCGGGCGGGGCAGTCTTGGGGCTATCGCGACCCGGCTTTCCCGTATTATTTGGCTGAAGCGCAACGCATCGGCGCCTGCATTCTGCCTTATCATGTGGTTTTCCCGGGCGAATCCGCCCGCCGGCAGATGGACAGCTTCCTCAGCATCTTAGCGGGTGTGGACCTGGATAGCATGCGCCTGGTGCTGGATATGGAGCTGGACCACAACCAGACACGAGCCAAAATTACCCAGACGTTGGGCGAGTGCCTGCGCATATTACAGGCGGAGACTGGCCGGCTGCCCATAGTTTATTCGCGGGCGACTTGGGTGGATGCCCACCTCAGCGTGAGTGACCTGCCGAAGCTGGATTGGTGGCTGGCGCAATACTTAGCTCGGCGCAGCTACCCCGCTTATACACCCGAATTCCCCTGCCCGCCGCGTCTGCCCCAGGGCGTGAGGGCTTGGCGCATCCACCAAACCGCAGAGCGCGCCCCGGCTATTGGTGGGAGTGGCTGGTACATGGATTATGACCGCTGGTCTGGCTCGCGCGCTGAGCTATTGGCTTATTTCGGGCGCGAAGAGAAGCAGCCGGCTATTACCTGCCCACTGGATGGCTCGCCTTGCCCGAGAAATGATATTCAACCCAATCAAGCACTTATAGAGCAACCCGTTGGTATGGAGGTAATTTGAGATGGCAGAAACCCAGCATATTTCCCTATTTAATCTCTTGCACCGGCAAAACAGCCCAAACACCGCGCCCGAAAACGTGCCTGAGCTTAGCCAGCAGGAAGCAGTCAGCCAAGCCTATGCAGTGCCCAAACGCCTGCACATGAGCCTGCCGGAGGGAGAGAACACCTTCATGGTGGGCACGAGCTCACTCGGGGATCTGCCGCGCGACCGGCACGGCTTTGATCGGCAGCAATTAATGGCGGATTGCTTAGACGCCTGGCGCTTCAACCCGTTGGCGCGCCGCATCGTGGAGCTGACCAGCCAATACGTGACGGGCGGCGGGATGGCTCCGCGCTGCCCGCATGCGGCTACGCAAGCCTTCTTGCGCGACTTTTGGACTCATCCGCTCAACCGAATGGATTCACGGCTGGTGGAGCTTTCGGATGAACTAGCTCGCAGCGGCAACCTCTTTTTATTGCTCTCAGCGGACACGAGCGGCATGTCTTACTTGCGCGTGGTGCCCTCGGCAGATATTGAGCGGATTGAGTCCCGCACGAACGACGTGGAGCAGGAGGTGGCGTATTTTACCCGGCCGGATGCCGAAGGTGCAGTGACGCGCTACCCGGCCTTTGCCCTTTGGCAAGGCACACCCGACCTGCAGCCAGTGATGCTGCATTATGCCATCAACCGGCCGGCGGGCGCGCAGTGGGGCGAGCCGGACCTGGCACCCATATTGCGCTGGCTTTCGCGCTACGCTGCCTGGCTGGAAGACCGTGTGCGCCTCAATCGCTTCCGCAACGCCTTTATGTATGTGGTCAAAGCACGCTTCACCAGTGAATCTGCGCGTTCTGCACGGCAGTTGCAATTAGTTGCTAACCCGCCTGCGCCAGGATCGGTGTTAGTCACCGACGAGAACGAGGAGTGGTCCGTGCTCTCCCCGCACTTAGAAGCCTTGGATGCCTCCAGCGACGGGTTAGCGATTAAGAAGATGATTGCAGCCGGCGCCGGCTTGCCGCTGCACTTCTTGGCTGAGCCAGAATCCAGCACACGTACCACCGCCGAGGCTGCTGATACAGCCACCTTACGGCGTTTTGAACAGCGCCAACGCTTTATGCAATGGATGATAGCTGACTTGCTGCGCGCCGTGGTCACCCGCCGTGCTCTGGTGGACCCGCGTGTGGACCCTCAAGCTGAAATTCGCATCTTAGCTGGCGATATTTCCGCCCGGGATAACCAATCCCTGGCAGAAGCCGGCAGCAAGGTGGCTGAGGTGGCGCAGGTTCTATATGCCCAAGGGCTCATCGACCAAGATGAGATGCTGCGCTTGATTTACCGCTTCTTAGGGGAGGGAGGTAACCATGTAGAAGAATGATTATGCCAGCGTTTGCCTTACTGGGCAGGCAGCCATAGAAATCTGCAGAAGAAAAGGAGCTTTTTTGTGAAAGAAAACGAATCTGAAATTGAGATTTTAGAAGAATATCGTGAGCGCTTGACGTTGGAAGCCCAAGCCCTTAGCCCGGAACGCTTTGAGATCTTAGCCATCACCGCTGGTGCTGCCAATGGCTGGGAGTTCCCGCCGGAGGTGCTGCGCGCGTCGTTAGGGTTGTGGGAAGGCGTGAACTGCTTTGTGGATCACGACTGGACTTCGCGCTCGGTGCGAGATATCGCCGGCATTTTGCGAAAGGTCAGCTGGGACGACGGTGCGCAAGGCATCCGCGCTGAGCTGCATGCCTTCGGACCCTCAGCAGAGCTGCTGACCAAGATTGGCAGGCAGGTGCTGGAGGAGAAAGACGAGCCGGCTGTGCGCGTAGGTTTTTCAGCCGATATTTTGTTCAATGGAAAAGACCACCGTGTGGATAAGATCCTCAAAATTTTCTCGGTGGACCTGGTCTATAACCCGGCGCGCGGCGGGATGTTCCTGCGTGCGCTCAACCAAATTGGCTTATCGCCAAAGCTTAAAGGAGATTTACTGATGCAAAATATAGAGGAAATCCAAAAAGAAACGATCAATAGCCAGGCTGTGTCTGCTATACCAGCGGCAGAGGAGAGCCCAACATTGCAATCCCAATTAGCTGAGCTGCGTGACCTGCGCAAGCAAATGAGCGCTATGGTGCTGGATGCCAGCCTTGCCCAAAGCAGCTTGCCGGCACCAGTGAGCCAGCGCATCCGCCAGCAATTCCAAGACCGGACATTCGCACCCAGCGAGCTGCAGGCTGCCATCCGCGAGGCGCGGGGCTTACTGGCTGACCTGGAAAGCGGTGGTGCAGTCAAGGGACCTGCGCGTATCGAAGGCATGCTCGCACCAGAGGAACGCCTGCAAGCTGCCGTAGATGACCTTTTTGGCGTGCCGCGGGAAAAGGGCTCGCAGCAAACCTCTGTGCCGCGCTTGAGCGGCATCCGCGAGCTGTACCTCACGCTCACAGGCGACTACGAGCTGCATGGCGGCTACTACCCGCAGAGGGCGCAGCTCGCCACCACCGCTGATTTTAGCGGTCTGGTTAAGAACGCGCTGAACAAGCTGGTGACCAACACTTGGGAAGACCTGGGCCGCGCGGGCTATGACTGGTGGAAAGACATCACCGTACAGGAACACTTCAACAGTTTGCATGATATCACCGGCACGCTGATCGGCACGGTGGGTGACTTGCCCACAGTACCGGAAGGTGGCAATTACACTGAGCTGCAAGTAGGCGACTCACCCGAGACTGCCAGCTTCACCAAATATGGCGGTTATATCCCGCTCACGTTAGAGTTGATCGATCGCGACGAAACGCGCAAGTTGCGCGCTTACGCCCGGGAGTTAGCCACAGCCGGCATGCGCAAGATTTCAAAACTTGTAGCGCAGATCTTCACGGTCAACGGCGGCGTAGGACCAACGATGGCGGATGGCGGCGCGCTTTTCAATGCCACAGCCGTCACCACTGCTGGTGGACATGCCAACCTGGGCACCACCGCACTGAGCGCCAATGCCTGGGACCAGACCTGCCGCAATGTTTATCGTCAGCCGATGCTGATCAAAAACACTGCTCCCCTGCGTGGTACGGGACCGATGCTGGCTATCAATCCCAAATTTATCCTTGTGCCGCGGGCACTGCAAAAGACTGCGCTAGAACTCTGCACCGGAGCGCTGGTGCGCGATTCGGGTTACGTTTACGATAACGTGCTCAAAGGCAGCGCGGTGCCGGTGGTGGTGCCCGATTGGGCGGATGAGACTGACTGGGCGGCAGCTTGCGATCCGCGCGTTGTGCCGGCCATCTTTGTGGGCGAGCGCTTTGGGCTCATGCCAGAGATTTTTGTGGCGGGGGATGAGCTCTCGCCAGCGGTCTTCACCAATGATGAACACCGCTTAAAGGTGCGTCATTACTTAGCCGTGTGGGTGAATGATTACCGCCCGCTCTTTAAGAATAACGTTGCGTAAGGATGAAAGGAGCACAAGATGCCAAAGTGGAAAGCATTACTAAGTTCGCGTAAGTTTTGGGCTGCGCTGATGGGCTTGATTGTGATGGTGATCAAAGCCTGGAAGCCGGATTTCCCCTTAGATGGAGAAACCTTGGCTGGGATTTTCTCAGTACTGGTGGCGTACATCCTCGGCACCGCACTGGAAGACGGCTTGGCTGGTCACAAACAATAAGCACATGGAGGGCAGGCGAAAACCTGCCCTCACCTCTACTAAATTATGGGTAAAAGGAGCTAACACGATGGAAAAAGAACAACTCAAGGCCATAGCCGAAGCACTGACCGGTCCGAGTGTGTTGAGTTATGCCCTCAAGGAAGACGGCGTGCTCGTGGTGATTGACCAGGCTGGATGCAAACGCAGCTTTCCGCCTGCGGCTTATCAGGCTCTGCTGACGAAGCCGCAAAAATCCACAAAAATGATCAAGGGAGCTAAAAATGAGCAGCCTCAGTGAGATTTGCACCCGGTTGAACCAGCAGTTTTTTGACCCGCAACAGCTCGCCATCCCAGCCTCAAGCCAGGAAGAAGCCGTACGGGAAGCGCTGGCTGGGTTAAACGCTTTCTTTGGCGTTGCTTATACCCTTGAAGGGTTGGATGAGGCTGCCCAGACGACCTTGCCTGCGGATCATGAAGCGGTTTTGCTGTTTGGCGCGGCAGCCTTTGCGCTCGATTTTTGCCTGCGCAGTCAGCTGATTGGCAGGAACAGCCTAGCCGCCAGAGAGGATACTTTGCGATTGTGGTGTGAGCATCTGAGCCGGCAGTTTGATGCCGGCTTGGACCGGCTGCGGCTATTTGGCTTGCAGGCGCAAGGTAATGCGTCTTATAGTGCCTGGGCTTGGGATGAGCCCCGTAATCTTAGCGAGGGGAGCTGATGGCAAATATAGCGATAGGCAATCTGATTGATCCGGACGAAACTGCTTGGCTCTACCTCAATGAGGGACCTCTACCGCCAGGCATATTGGGTACCCGCTATGAACCCGTAACCGCATCAGAAGCAACCGTGACCGAAACGCTGCTGATCAGTTTGCGCGGGTCAGTGGCGGAACTACGCGGAGTCATTTCTCATTTAGAGATACTTTGCCGGCAAATCTGGCTTTACGAATTGGAAGGTTTAGGCGCGCCGATCTACTTACGCGTAATCCCGCCTGATAACTATGACCCCCTCTATTCCCGTTTGCTGCATTCCGAGTTGCACACACCGCCTGGTGCCTTAGCTTCGGAGGAGCATGGCAGCTTGACGCTTGAGCTCATCATCACGCGCCAGAATGCTTTTGATGGCATTGAACAACCGCTGATGCTGAGTAACAGCGCTGGCTCCGGCCTGACAGCTGCACTCAAGAACCGCGATGATAACTTGGCAGTTGGCAACGATAATTACTTTTTTGTTTACACCGACGCCTTGGGCACAGACCTGCCGGCGCCGATGCGGCTGCAGGTGACCAATGCTGGCAGTAGCCCGCTCGCCAAATTGCTCGTGGGCGCCTATCATCATCCAAATCGACCGGATAAACCGCCGCTGGTACTGGAAGGCGAACATGCCGACGAGGGCGTGGAAGTACCTGCCGCTGACGCCTCTAATGGCGCTTATGCTCAGTTCACCCTGACGCGAGGCGCTTGGCAGGCATTAGCCAGCTGGCAGCTTACGCATACCATGTTAGAAGCGTTTGATGGCCGCCTTTATCTGCCTATCCTGCGCTGCTACAACCCGTTTTCTTCTGGCGTGCTGCAGTTTAGGGTGGCATTGAGCTTTCCAGGCCTCCCGCCAGCTTTGGGCACAACGCTCTATCAATCCCCAGCGGTGAATGCGGTTGAGGATCAAGGGTATTTGCTGCTCGCGCCGCTGCGGCTGCCCTTTGGGATGCGGCTGCTTGATGTGCAGCCGGCTCCGCTGCGCTTTACTCTGCAGGGTTATGCGCCGGGTTCAGGCAGCCTTACGCTCAATATAGATGACATCTTGTTGCTGCCTCTGGATGATTTTGTTGAGTTTTCATCCTCGGTGGGTTTGCCTGCCGGGGCTTCCTTAATCGACGACGCTTTCATGCAGAAAACTTTCACCTTAGCTAATTACAAAGAAATGCGCACGCACCAGCGCCTAGGGGATTATTTCACCTTACCGCCTGGAGAGACCTCCTGGTTTTTCTTTTTTCAGGTCAATACGCAGGGATTGGCGCCGATTGACTTGCCCATCAGTGTGCAGGCCTGGTACCGCCAGCGCCGCCAAATCTTGTGAGGGAAAAATGAGTCAAGCGTTTTTTGTATTCATACAGGAAGATGCGAGCGGAGAGCCTTACCAGCCAGAAGGGGCGCCGCAAGTGTTGGGGCTTTCGTGGGGGGTTTTGGGCGGGTGTGAACGCGCCGAGCTGGCTGTGCCTGCCCAGCCGGGTACGCTGCGATTCTGGCAAGCCTTGCTGGGCAAACCAGTGCAAATCCTGAATAAGTTTGGCAGCCTTGTTTGGTGGGGCTATGTGCATGCTGTGGCACAACCTGCCGGCAGCCTGGAGCATAAGTGCTCACTGGAGGGCATGGCTAACCGGGTGGCTGTCGCTTATACCTCGATAGAGCCAGCGCCAAACAGCTATGGTGAAGCTATGCAGACCGACTGGGCAGTGGATAGGGATAGCAGTGCGCTCTACGGTCAAAAGGACCTGTTGCTTGTGAGAGGCATGATGGCGGAAAGTGCGGCTTTGCAGCTGCGCGATGAAATTCTGCGCCAGCGCGCCAAGCCTGAGCTCTACTTGCAAGCGCAGCCCCAACGCTCTGCCAGGATACAGCGCGAGGCTGGTGCAGCGCCGCTCCTGATCGAGTGCCGCGGCTGGGCAGAGCAGCTCTCCTGGCGTGTCTATCAACCGCCAGCTGGAGTAATCGGGAACGCAGAAGCTCAGCTGGGTACGCAGACGGTTGGCAATGCCACCAGCGCCACTAAAGTAGCGCAATCGTTTGTTCATAACGGTGATAATTTCGCTCCTTCGCTACTCCAGATACGTGCCAGGCGCTTTGGCAGCCCCACAGACGCCTTACGCGTCTCGATCCAGGCCGATAATGGTAGTGGCGTTCCAGGCGGGCTGGATTTGGCCAGTGCGCAGGTGAGCGGGGCTTCGCTTGAAACGGAAGCTTACCCTTGGGTCAAGATTGTATTTAGCCTTCCGGTATCACTTACACCTGGCAAGCCTTACTGGGCTGTTTTTTCGCGCTCGGGGTCGATCTCAACGAGTGCGTATTACATCCTAGCCGTGGATGAAAGGCTTTCGTTCCCTGCGGGCACGCTTAAGATCAATAATGGCAGCGTATGGTCTGCCCGTAATCCGCCGGCAGATTTGGTATTTAAGCTTTCCAACACGGTTTCGACCAATGCGCTGCTTGAGGGAATACGAGAAGTATATAAAAGCGGGCCCTTTAGCACCATCAGCGTGCAATTTGAAAGCGGCATCTTCACCACGCCGCGTGCCTCGCAGCCCAAGCCGGTGCAGCAACTGGTGAGAGAAATATTGGAGCTTGGTACAGCTGCAGGAGAGGAAATCATCTACGACGTCACACCGCAGCGCGGGCTGATCTTCAGGCTGAGGCCGACGGCCGAGGAAGCGCCGCCCTATTGGCTCTCACCCCAAGGAGATGTGCGCGACCCGGGTGGAGAGCGTTTGCTGCCCGGTCAATTGCCGGTAGGCGCCTGGGTGCAAGCCGGCCGAGAAGGCGCAGTGTTCATCACGCGTGGAACGCTGCGCGCTCCGCACTGGCAGCCAGAGCTGGAAAGTTAAATGTACCTTATTGAAGTTGAGCGGCAGCAGGAGGGTGTTGAAAATGTCCAGAACATTAAAAAATGAATAACTTTATAGTCAAGAAGATCACAATACGTTCATACCCCCCACCCCTTTAATTCCCCTCCCCAGCTTCTCGTTTCAGATATTGTCATTGCGAGCCCCGATGGGCAAGCCTCGCAGGGGCGAAGCAATCTTCTGACAAATTAGAGAAGATTGCTTCGTCGGGCAAAGAATGCCCTTCTCGCAATGACAAAAGGAGTATGACAGGCGTGATTCGGAGCTGGGAGAGGGCAGGGTGAGGGTAGATTGAAATTCTTAACTTTGAAAAATTGGATGGAATCGATTAACCAATGTTTTTCAACACCCTCGAGCAGGTATTATTTCACTGCTGTCGTTCAATCGATTAAAATGAGGCATAACTTCTTGACGAGGAGACCACTATGCCCAAAGGGACATTTAACTTTCCGGATAACTTTTTGTGGGGCACAGCCACAGCTGCGCACCAGGTGGAAGGCGGCAACTCTAATAACGACTTTTGGGCTTGGGAGCAGGAGCCCGGGCACATTATCAATGACGATAAATCCGGAGCAGCTTGCGAATGGTGGGCAGGGCGTTGGCGTGAGGACTTCGATCGCGCACAGGAGACCCACCAGAATGCCCACCGTCTTTCGGTGGAATGGGCGCGCATCCAGCCAGCGCCAGACATGTGGGACGAGACGGCTTTAGAGCGCTACCGCCAGATGCTGCTGGGGCTCAAAGAACGCGGCATGACCGCTATGATTACCCTGCATCACTTCACCAACCCTATCTGGTTAGCTGAAATGGGCGGGTGGGAGAACGAGGAAGTGGTGCCCCTTTTTGCGGAGTACACTCGAAAAGTCGTCGAAGCATTGGGGGCACACTGCCGGCTGTGGGTCACGATTAACGAACCAAATGTGTATATGAGTGCGGCATACCTAGGTGGCATCTTTCCGCCAGGCAAAAAGGACTTGAAATTAGAAGTGCAAGTGCTGGCGAATATGGCAAAGGCGCATGCTGCAGCTTATGAGGTAATCCACACCTTGCAGCCTGAAGCGCAAGTTGGCGCAGCGATACACTGGCGCGGCTTTACACCAGGCGACCGCAACCCGCTTATGAGGATTTCTGCCCGGCAGCATCATCAGCTTTTCAATGAGGCTTTCTCGCGCACCTTAGAAACTGGTAAATTTGATTCCCCAGTGCTCAAACAGGAAATCCCGGAAGCCAAAGGCACACAAGATTTCATTGGTCTAAACTATTACACCAGGGATTACCTGCGCTTTGCCCCTAACCAGCGGGCTGAAGGCTATACGGAGCGCTTTTTCAAGCCGGATGCGGACCTTTCGGAGCGTGGCTTTTTAGCCAATGATCCTGAGGGCTTCAAACAAGCCATCCGTTGGGCAAATCAGTTCCACAAGCCCATTTACATTACCGAGAACGGCTGCGAAGATTCGCAGGATGATTTCCGACGCCGCTACCTGATTGAACATATCCATGCAATGTGGAGGATGGTCAACTTTAATATCCCGATCAAGGGCTATTTCCATTGGACGCTGGTAGATAACTTCGAGTGGGAGCGCGGTTGGAGCCAGCGTTTTGGCTTGTGGGAGCTGGACCCACAAACACAAATCCGCACGAAACGCAAGAGCGCCGACCTGTATGCCGAAATCTGCCGTACAGACAGCCTCAGCTCGGAAATGGTTGAAAAGTACGCACCGGAGGTTTATACAAAGATCTTTCCTTAAGCGGTTAATTTCGGCTTGATTCTTGCAACAAATGAACTCTCCCCGCAGCTTGCTGCGGGGTATCTGGTTTATCCTTTTTCTCACTAAAACTTAAGTTGTTCGTCATGATCATCAAAATCGATACATTGTGGCTCTTCCTCGGGGTCTCGCTCATTTACCTATCTTACTCTGTTTTTCGCAGCAAGCTGCGGGGAAATGCCCACTTTT